>MDTG01356972.1_pt1 | contig 35548 bp, 28 predicted proteins | sample 811421 | NCBI WGS metagenome assembly MDTG01 (sample SAMN05326645, study PRJNA326480) | marine metagenome | isolation source: seawater | place: Pacific Ocean: South East | collected 2011
CGCGAGCCTCCTCGGCGCGAGCCTCCTCGGCGCGAGCCTCCTCGGCGCGAGCCTCCTCGGCCAGGCGCGCGTCCAGCGCGGCGAACACCTCGGGTCCCGCCTCGACCAGGGGCGCGACCGCCTCGAGGGCCTCGCGCAGCGCCGGCGCGACGGCGCCGGGGTCGGGCGCCGAGAGCTCGTCGCGCGCGGCCGCGGCCAGGCGGGCGTCGAGGGTCGGCAGGACGTGGGGCGGGAGCTGCAGCAGGGGCTTGGCGTCGCGCACGGCGCGCACCGTGCGGCGCAGCCGCGAGCGGAGCCGCCCCGCGGCCGAGTCCTTGGCCAGCAGGCCGAGCAGCTCCTGCTCCTCGGCGGCGCTCAGCTCGCCGTCGAGCTGGGCGGAGATCAACTCGTGCAGGCGCTCGTCGCTCACTGCGCGCCCTCCCACACCCCGCGCAGGTGCTCGGCGAGCTGAGAGCGAGCCCGCGAGAGGCGGGAGCGGACGGTGCCGATCGGGACCTCCAGGATCGCGGCCGCCTCGGCGTAGGGGCGCTCTTCGAGGTCACACAGGATCACGACCGCCCGGTAGTGCTCGGGCAGCTCAGCGATCGCGGCGCGCACACGGACCCGCAGGTCAGCGGTCTCGGTCTGAGCGACCGGCCCGGCTCCCTCGTGGGAGACCGTCGCGAGGATCTGTCCCTCGTCGGAGTCGCCGCCTCCCGTGCCTCCGCCGACCAGGTTGGGGCGGCGGCGCCGGTTGCGGATCTCGTTGAGGGCCAGGTTGCGGCCGATCGTGTAGAGCCAGGTCGAGAAGCGCGCGATCTCCTTGTAGTTCTCGCGGTGCTTGAACACGCGAATGAATGCTTCCTGGGCCAGGTCCAGCGAGCCGTTCCGGTCTCCAGTGAGGCCGAAGAGGAAGCCAGCCAGGCGTTCGAGGTGTCGACGGGCGAGCTCTCCCACGATCCGCCGAGCCAGCTCCGGGTCCGCCCCCCTGCAGCGCGCCATGAGCGCTTCGTCGGGGACGTCCGCCCAACCTGAAGGCCAATGCGGCTCCGGGCCGGACGGGGAGGCGGCGGCGTGCATGGGCAGAGCCCCCCTTTCCTCCCTCTCACCCGCGAGGGGCGAGGAAGGTTCCGAGGAGTCCTGGTTGGAGGAGGGTTCGCTCAAGTCGCTAGCGCCGAAGGCCTTAGGGAAACCCACAGGCTAAGCGAGAAGCGCCTCCTCGACGACCTCCGCCTACAGCCGTTCGCCGCGTGAGGGGCCGTGGCCGACGCCCTGGGTCGACTTGACCAGCTCCAGGTAGCGCCCCAGCGCGAGGCCGGGCTGCTCGAGGGGGTCGTGGAAGAGCTGGCGAATGAAGCTCTTGCTGACCTTGTTCAGCAGCAGGGCGAAGTAGAGCTTGTCGCCCAGCATGTGGCCCAGCATGTGGGTCAGGAGCAGGTGGACCTCGGTCGGCTGCGTCAGGCAGCGGCCCGCGCCCGGCCAGGGGCCCCCCTGCTCGAGGTAGCGCCGCTCGAGGTCGCGGTGCTCGAGGACCAGGGTCGAGGCGCGACGGGTCAGCTTCTGGTTGGTCAGGACCTTGACCCGCTCCTCGCTCATGGCCTCCAGCACCGAGGTGTCACCGCCGTCGCCCTCCTCTCCGGCGGCGCGGCGGCGCTTGCGCTCTTGCTGGCGAACGCGGTAGTTCTCGAGGAACACCTCGCAGTCCTTCTCGCGCCAGCACTCGCGGGTCGGGACCAGCACCTTCGAGCCGAAGAAGCCCAGCGCCTCGGTCACGATCCGGAAGTAGAAGTCCGTGGCCAGGTCGCGCGGCTTGTCCCAGCGGTAGCCCGAGCAGCGGTGGTGGAGGAAGTGGGTCGCCTCCTCGGCCGCGTTCACGACCGAGAAGTCGGAGAGGTAGATCACGTCCCCCTTGGGAATGAAGTAGCTCTCGTTGGAGAGGATCTGCCGCTTGACGTCCTCGAGCTCGCGCTCGGTGAAGGCGCCGTCCTCGGCCATCCAGTCGAGGAAGTCGAGGTCGTTGACCGTGAACAGGTGGAAGTCGTCGAGGTCGTCGCGCTCGATCTCGAGGAAGGTGGCCACCGTACAGGCGATCTGGTGGACCTGCTCCTGGTACTCGGCCACGCGCTGCTGGGCGAGGTCCTCGGCCTCGTCCTCCTCGTCTTCGTCCTCGTCCTCGACCATGGCCCAGGTCGAGGTCGCGAGCGGTGGTTCGAGGGTCTCGCGCTCGCTGACCCAGTTCAGGTAGCTGTGCAGCTTCTCGATCGGGGAGGCGTTGAACACGCAGAAGGCGTCCGGCGCGAGGCGCACCACGTTGGTGTCCTCCAGCCGGTCGCGCGCGAGCTGCCACCAGATCTCCTCGGCGTTCTGGTGCACGATCACGCGCCGGCGCGCTGGCAGGCCGGCCTTCTGCACCTCGTTGTCGATCAAGAGGGGCAGGTGGTCGCGCGCCACGTGCAGGTCTCCGTCGAACACGACCAGCAGCGCTTCGGGCTGGGCGCGGATCTCCTCGAGCAGCACCGCCGCGCTGCGGAAGTCGCGCTCGAGCAGATGGTCGTGCGGGTGGTCGCGCGGGTCGGAGTTGATCCCGACCACCCGCACCCCGCGACGGTGGCAGAGCTGGAGCACCTCGCGGTAGGGGGCCCAGTCGAAGGCCCAGGTCGTCCAGTAGTCGATCGCGTGCAGGAAGCGCTCTTCGTTGGCCGAGGAAGGATCCGCGAGGTAGCGGTCGAGGTGCTCCTGGTGCTCGATGCGGACCATCTCGAAGCCCAGGATCACCGGACGCGAGGTGCGGGTCAGCGCCAGCAAGAGCTTCACGAGCGTCTTCTGGGCCTGCGGGAGGGTGTGGTAGTCCCCCAGGTAGACCACGCCGGCCGCCAGGGCGGCGCGGACGAGCTCGGACTTGTTGGAGACCGACTCGTAGCTGCGCAGGTCCCGCTCGAACTCCTCCCGATAGATCGCGATGTTGGGCGGGTCCCCCTCGATCGTGGCCTCGATCTCCTGCCGCAGGTTGCGCCAGAGGCGCTTTTGGATCGCGAGGAGCGCGCGGCGGGGGTCGGCGGTCAAGTCGTTTCTTTCCAGACGCTTAGGAGGGTTTGGCCAGCGATGATAGCCACCGGGATCCCTCCCGACACGGGGCAATTCATCTCGCCCCCGCGGGATCGGAGCGGCGCCCTGCGGCGAGCCTGCCCCTGAGCGGTTCAGCGCTCGACGCGGCGCTGGGGAGAAAAGTCCAAGGGCCCCGTTCGCCGGGAGACGAGGGGGTGGCGGCAGGCGGATAGGATCACCGGCATGACCGCTCGAACCCTCTCTGTGTTGATCCCCGTGTTCAATGAGGAGGCCACGATCGCCGAGGTCCTGCGGCGAGTCGCCGAGGTCGAGATCCCCCTCGCCAAGGAGGTGATCGTCGCCGACGACGGCTCTCAGGACGACACGGTCGGGGCGATCGAGGCCTACCGCGAGGCCCACCCCGAGCAGAACATCGTGCTCGAGGTCCTGCCGACCAACCGGGGCAAGGGCGCCGCGGTTCGGGCGGCCCTCGCCCTCGCGACCGGGGACATCGTCCTGATCCAGGACGGCGACCTCGAGTATCACCCGCGCGACTTCCCGACCCTGCTCGAGCCCCTCCTCGACGGGCGCGCGGACGCGGTCTTCGGCTCGCGCTTCCTGGGCGGGCCGCACCGGGTGCTCTACTTCTGGCACATGGTGGCCAACAAGTCGCTGACGCTGATGTCCAACATGCTGACCAACTTCAACCTGACGGACATGGAGGTCTGCTACAAGGCCATGTGGCGGCACGTGGCCAACTCGCTCGACCTCCAGAGCGAGCGCTTCGGGATCGAGCCCGAGATCACGGCCAAGCTCGCCCGGGGCGGCTGGCGCCTCTACGAGGTCCCCGTCAGCTACGCCGGTCGCAGCTACGAGGAGGGCAAGAAGATCACCTGGCAGGACGGCGTCGCCGCGCTCTACCACATCGTCCGCTACCGCTTCGGCTCGTGAGCCCGCTCCCGATCTGCGCCACGGTCCTCGAGCCCTCGCTGGCCGCGGCGCGCGCTCGCCTCGAGAGCCTGGCCGCCGAGCCGCCCGAGCTGGTCGAGCTGCGCCTCGACGCGCTGCCCGCGGACGCGCTGGACGAAGCGGCCCTGCGCGCGCTGATCGAGGCCTCGCCAGCCCCAGCGCTCGTCACCTGCCGCCCGCGCCGCGAAGGAGGTGGCTGGGAGGGTCCCGAGCCAGCGCGGCTGGCCCTGCTCCACGCCGCCGCCCTGGCCGGCGCGGCCTGGGTCGACGTCGAGGCCGACGCCGCCGACGCGCTGCCCCTCCTGCCCGAGGGCACGCGGCTGCTCGTGTCGAGTCACCCCAGCGGCGTCGACGCCCGCGACGAGGCAGCCCTGCGCGGCGCGCTGGCCGCCGTGCGTCACCCCCGCGCCGACGCGCAGAAGCTGGCCCTCCCCGTGCAGGACGCGCGCGACGCCTTGGCCCTGCTGCGCCTGGCCCAGGCCGAGCCCAGCCCGACCGTCGCGATCGGAATGGGCTTCCCCGGCGTGGTGACTCGACTGGCCGGGACCCGCCACGGCGCGCCCTGGACCTACGCCGCCGCGGACCCCGCGCGGCCTGCCGCGCCAGGGCAGCTCCCCCTCGCTCAGCTGCGGGCGCTCGTCCCGCGCCGGCCCGCTCAGTCCAGCCGGCTCTACGGCGTGATCGGGCGCCCGGTCGCTCACTCCCGCTCGCCCGAGCTCATGAACGCCGCCTTCGCGGCCCTGGAGGAGGACGCCGTCTACACCTGGCTCGAGACCGCCGACCCGTTCGCGCTCCTCGAGGAGGCCTGGCTGGACGAGCGAATCGCCGGGTTCTCGATCACGATCCCGCACAAGGCCGCCGCGGCCCGGGCGCCGCGCGTGGAGCTCGACTCCCTCGCGAGCGGGATCGGCGCGATCAACACGCTCAGCCGGAGCGAGCGCGGCTGGGTCGGGACCAACACCGACGCGCTGGCGACTCGTCAGCTCGCGCTGGCGGCCTGCGCCGCGCGCGACCTCGAGCTCGCCCAGCTGCCGGTGGCGCTGCTCGGCTACGGCGGGGCGGCGCGGGCCGCGGCCGCCGCGCTGCGCGAGCTCGACGTGGCCGAGCTCGCGGTCTACGGGCGCAACGCCGAGCGGGGTCAGGCCTTCGCCGCGGCCCTCGGCTGCCGCTTCCGCGGGCCCCTCGACGCGCTCGAGCCTGCCTCGGGTGAGCCGCGGCTGATCGTGAACGCGACCTCGCTCGGCATGGTTCCCGAGGTCGAGGCGAGCCCCGCCGCCCAGGGCTGCTTCGACGCCCACACGATCGCCTACGACCTGGTCTACACCCCGGCCGCGACCCGCTTCCTGGCCGAGGCCGAGGCCCGCGGCGCCCACCTCGTCAGCGGCGTCGACCACTTCGTCGCGCAGGCCCACGCTCAGCTGCGGGCCTGGCTCGGCGAGCGCGCGGGCCGCCTGGAGGCGAGCTGGCTGCGTGCCCGGCTCCTCGGTTAGGCAGGCGGGGTGCGCAGGTCGCGTGTGAGCGCGCCGAGCCCGCAGCCCTCACCACCTCGTTCCTCGGTGGAGACGGCTGCGGCCTAGTTGGCGCGCCCGCCTGGCGTAGGGAGCAGGCCGCGCAGCCAGGGCAGCTCTGAGAGCCAGGGCCCCAGCTGGGAGAGGGCCTGGTGCAGCGCTAGCTCGTGCGTCGACCGGGCCGTGACCAGGTAGGCCCTCAGGCCCCAGGGCAAGCAGACCTCGTGGGGGCTCGCGTGCAGGCCGACGACCGCTCCCTCCGCGTCGACGAGCGGCGCCCCTGGCGCCAGGGGCGGGGGAGGCGCGCTGAGCCAGGCGACCACGCCGCGTTCGTCGGCGCTGATCACCCGGCCCAGCGTGCCCGCGAGGTGAACCTTGGCGCCGGGGCGCGGCGTCGCGAGGGGGGTCACGGGCAGCTCGAGTCCAGGCGCCCGCAGCAGCGCGGTCTGGCTGGCCGTCAGCACGCTGGCGACCTCGGCGCGCAGGCGCGGGCCCTCGGGTGAGCCGACGAGGATCGCCTCTGCTCCTCGAACGACCTCGAGGGGGGCCGCGACCAGCCCCTCCTCCACGACGAAGCCCATCCCGAAGTGGTCTGGCCGCGGCAAGGAGAAGAGGTCGTCGATCGCCTCCCACTCCCAGCCGCGTCCGGCCTCGACCTCGACGAGGGCCGGCGGCCCGGCGGCGGCAGCGCTCGCGAGGGACACGAGCAGCGAAGCGCTCAGAATCAATCCACGTGAAGTCATGAACACCTCCTTTGGGCCTGAGCGCTGCAAGCGGGGTGCCGACCCTTCTTCCGCTGCGGGCCGCAGGGGTGTGTCGTTTCGACCCAGCGCGGATCGCGCTGACCCAGTGGCAGAGGGGGGCCCGGAGGCTGCCGCTCTGGCGGCCGGCGGACCGAGCCTGCGAGAGCTGCGGCGCGGTCCACGAGTTGCAATGCGTGCGACCCCATGAGGGTGACCTATCGACTGAGCATGTGGCTCGTCGCGGGCAACTGCCTCGTGCTCGGCGGCTACGGCGCGCTCGCGCTGCAGCGAGAGATCTCCACCTTCCGCCGCACCATGGAGCGCGACACGCGCTCCGCCGGCGAGGCGCTCCTGCTCCTGGCGGGGGAGCGCTGGCGCGAGGACGGACGCGAGGCCGCGCTCGCGGCGATCGAGCGGAGCAGCAAGCGCCACTCGGAGCTGAGCTTCCGCTGGCTCGACGGGGACGAGCTGCGGACGGAGCTCGGCGGAGGGCTCGGCGAGGGAGGGCTCGGCGCGCCTCACTTCGTGCGCTCGCCGACGCACCTGCGCGCCTTCGTGCCCTTCGCGCCGCCCCACGGTCCACCCGGGGCGCTGGTCGTGCAGAAGTCGCTGGGGCGCGACCAGCGCTACGTCCGCCGCTCCCTGGCGCGCTTGGGGCTGACCACCCTGGCTTCGATCCTGGTCTCCGCCGCCCTGGCTGCGGGGCTGGGCCAGGCCCTGGTGGGCGCTCCCATGCGGCGCCTGGTCGATCGCCTGCAGCGAGTCGGCGGGGGTGAGCTGAGCGAGCGCCTCGACCTGGACCGGCGCGACGAGTTCGGTGCGCTGGGCGACGCCGTCGACCGCATGTCGGCGTCCCTGGAGGAGGCGCGCGACCGGGCCCTGCGGGAGGCCAGCGAGCGCGCGGCGGCGCTGGGACAGCTGCGGCACGCGGAGCGGCTGGCGACGGTCGGCCGGCTCGCGGCGGGGGTCGCCCACGAGCTCGGGACCCCGCTGAACGTGATCCTGGCGCGGGCCAAGCTCGCCCAGCGGCAGCGAGAGCAGCCCGAGCAGGTCGTGGCGCACACGGACACGATCGCGCAGCAGGCCCAGCGAATGACGCGGATCGTCCGCCAGCTGCTCGACTTCGCCCGCGCCGACGAGTCGCGCAAGGCGCCCTGCGACCTGCGCGAGCTGACCCAGGGCTGCCTGGACGTGCTCTCCTCGCTGGCGCGCAAGCGCGGCGTCGAGCTGGTCCTCGTCGCGGAGGAGGGCGCGCCCCTGCTCGCCGACGCGACTCAGCTCGAGCAGGTGCTGACCAACCTCGTCATGAATGCGATCCAGGCCAGCCCCTCTGGCGGCGCGGTGCGAGTCGAGGTGGCGCGGGCGGGGGACCGGGTCGAGCTGATCGTCAGCGACGAGGGCCCAGGGGTCCCACCCCAGCTGGCGGAGCGGATCTTCGAGCCCTTCTTCACGACCAAGGACGTGGGCGATGGCACCGGCCTCGGGCTGCCGGTCGCGCACGGGATCGTCCACGAGCACGGCGGCACGATCGAGCTGGTCGAGAGCGAGGCGGGCGCGCGCTTTCGGATCGTGCTGCCGGCGCGGGAGGAGGTGCGGGGGTGAAGGGCCGCGTGCTCGTCGTCGACGACGACCTGGACCTGCGAGAGACGCTCGCGGCGGCCCTCGAGGCCGAGGGCTACCGCGCCAGCGCGAGCGCGAGCGGCGAGGCGGCCCTGCGCGCGCTGCGGGAGGAGGAGCCCGAGGTGCTCCTGACCGACGTGCGAATGAAGGGCCTCGACGGGCTCGCGCTCTGCCGGCGGGTCCAGGAGCTAGACGCCGAGCTGCCCGTGATCGTCATGACGGCCTTCGGCGACCTCGAGACCGCGGTCGGCGCAATCCGGGCCGGCGCCTACGACTTCCTCCCCAAGCCCTTCGAGACCGAGGCGCTCGCGATCGCGCTGGAGCGGGCGCTCGCGCATCGTCGCCTGCGGGCCGAGGTCCGCTCGCTGCGCAGCCGGCTCGAGCGGGTCGAGCCCTTCGAGGACTTGCTCGGCGAGAGCCCGCCCATGCGAGAGCTCTGCGACCTGATCGCGCGCGCCGCTCCGAGCGACGTGACCGTGCTGCTCTCGGGCGAGACGGGCGCGGGCAAGGAGGTCGTGGCGCGGGCGCTTCACGCGCGCAGCCGCCGCGCGGGCGGGCCCTTCGTGGCGATCAACTGCGCCGCCGTCCCCGAGGCCCTGCTCGAGAGCGAGCTCTTCGGGCACGCCAAGGGCGCCTTCACGGGCGCGAGCGAGGCCCGGCGGGGCCTCTTCCTGGCGGCCGAGGGCGGGACCCTCTTCCTGGACGAGGTCGGCGACATGCCGCTCGGGCTGCAGGCCAAGCTGCTGCGCGTGCTGGAGGACCGACGCGTGCGACCGCTGGGCGGCGAGCGGGAGCGCGAGCTGGACGTGCGCGTGGTCGCGGCGAGCCACGTCGACCTCGAGCGCGCCGTCGAGGAGGGCTCCTTCCGGCGCGACCTGCTCTATCGGCTCGACGTGCTCGGCCTGGAGGTCCCGCCGCTGCGGGCGCGCGGCAACGACGTGCTCCTGCTCGCCCAGCACTTCCTCGAGCGGGGGGCCGAGCGCGCGCGCCGCGAGCCGCCGCGTCTCTCTCCCCAGGTCGCCGAGCGGCTCTTGGCGCACTCCTGGCCGGGCAACGTGCGCGAGCTGCTCAACTGCATGGAGCGGGCGCTCGCCCTGGCCGGTCCGGAGGTGCGCTTGGAAGACCTCCCTCCCGCCCTGCGCGAGGAGCGGGCGCCCGCGCCCCGGGAGGGCGCGGTCGAGCTGATCTCGCTGGCCGAGGTCGAGCGCCGGCACGCCCTCGCCGTGCTGGAGGCGCTCGAGGGCAACAAGGCCAGGGCGGCCCAGGTACTCGGGATCGGGCGCAAGACCCTCTACCGCAAGCTGGAGCAGTGGGAGCCCAGCTGAGGGACCCGCAGAGCCGCGGGTGCCAGCTCTGGCGCTCCAGCGCCCGAGGTGTCAGCCCTGCTCGAGCGGGCCGCCTCTGGCGGGACCTCAGCCTTCGCCGCCGAGGTCCCGGTGGGTCGCATCGAGGCTGAGCTGCTCGACGCGGTGGCGGTGCGCCCGCACTCGCTCGGCCAGGCGGCGGCAGCGCGCGCGCCCCTCGCCCCACACGAGCTGGTCGTAGAGGCGGGTTAGCTCGTGGAGCAGCTCGTGGCGCTCGCGGTAGCAGCGCTCGACGCGGGGCAGCAGCCAGGCCGACTCCGCGGCCAGCTCACGCAGGGCGCCGCCGGGGCCGAGGTCCTCCTCGAGCTCGCGCTCGAGGAAGGGCAGCGCGCGGCTGAGGCGGCCGCGCAGCAGCGGGCCACCAACACGCAGGTGTTGCTCGGTCACGGCGAGGAGCGAGCAGGGCGAGGTCGTGTGGGGCGTGTGGTTCAAGGTCGCGATCGGGCTCATGGGTCTTCCTCCTGGTGCGCTGCTCCCAAACAAGTCGCGCGCCAATCCCCGGGGCCCGAAGCGACGGGCGGAAGCAGAGCCGGCCCCGGGTCGGAACGACCCAGGCGGGTCAGCTCGACACGTCCCTGCGCTTCCCTCGAGCCGAGGTCGCGGTCGCTGCGCAGCGGCACGCTGGGTGCTACGCCCCAGCGCAATCCAAGGAGGACTCCCATGAAGGCACTCGCGACCCCCGAACCCCGCAGCGCCCTGCTCGACCTGGCCAGCGAGGCCATGGGGCGGCCCCGGATCCTGCTCGCCGAAGACGACGAAGAGCTGCGCCTCGTCCTGACCGAGGTGCTCGAGGAGGCGGGCTACGAGGTCGAGCTCGCAGAGGACGGCCGCGAGCTGCTGCGCCGGCTCGCGGAGTCCTTCGTGAGCGGCGAGGGGGTCGACCTCGTGCTCTCCGACGTGCGCATGCCGGGCATGACCGGCCTCGACGCGCTGGAGGCGCTCCGCGACGAGGACTGGGTCACGCCGGTCCTGTTCATGACCGCCTTTGGCGACGCGGCGACCCACGAGGAGGCGCGGCGGCTGGGCGCCTGGGTGCTCGACAAGCCCTTCGACGTGGATGAGCTGGTCGACATCGTGACCGGGATCGTTCCGCCCGCGCGCTACGACCAGGGGTGGCGCTGAAGGCGACCGGCTGACGAGCTTCAGTCGGCCAAGCCCTGCAGCGAGTGGCGCAGGCCCCCCACCTTGGGCCACCGCCTGACCGCCAGGAGCGGGCTCCCCTCGCGCTGCGGGAAGAGACCCCTGTAGCGGCCAGGCGAGCGAGCGAGGCGGCGGGCCCGCAGGGGGGAGAGCTCGAGCTCGAGCAGGTAGGCCTCGGCGAAGCCGCGCGCGGCAGGGAGGCTGAGCCCAGCGAAGGTCCGCGGGTCGCTCCTCAGCTCGCCGGCGAGGACCAGGCGGTTGGGGGTCAGCAGGCGCAGGTCGCAGGAGGGGTCGCTCAGGGGGACGACGGTCCAGCGGGGATCGCCGCCGTCGCGGGCGTCGACCGAGAGCAGGAAGGTCCGGGTCGGGGACTCGAAGCTGGGCCCCGCCAGCCCGTCGTGGACGTAGTCGTGGGCGCCCGCCTTGGCGGCCAGGTAGAGCCGGCCCTCGGCCAGGAGCAGGTCCTGCACCCAGCCCGAGGAGGAGGGCTGGTGGAGCTGCGCGGACCAGCGCAGCTCGCCGGTGTCTCGCTCGAGGCAGGCCAGGAAGGGGTTGTCCTCGGGCCCGATCACGCACCCCCTCTCCACGCGGGGGGTCTGGTAGCGGGGGCCGGGAGGTCCCTGCGCCCCGCTCAGCTGGGTGGCTCCGCGCAGATAGCCCGCGACGTAGACCCGGCGAGGCCCCAGCAGGGCGCGGGTCACGCTCACCCGCTCCCCGAGCGCGGCGGTCCAGGGCGCGCGTCCGGAGGCGTCGAGGGGCGCCACGAAGCCGCGCTCGGGCGATCTCCCGTAGGCGAGGAGCCGACCTTCCGCCTGGGTCAGCTCGAGCTCGCGCCTCGCGTGGAGCGAGTGGCTCAGCAGCTCGCCCGTGGGCGAGACCCGCAGCACGAAGCTCCCCACCGGCGCGAGGGAGAGCTCGACGCCTGGGTCGCTCGTGAGCGACTGCACCTCGACCTCTCCCGCGAGCGTGCCCGCCCAGGCCCAGCCAGCGCTGCCGAGGGGGGCGACGCTGGCGCCCCGGGCTCTCCCAGCCCCGTTGACCCGGAGGGCCCACTCCACCCGCCCCCGGGGGTCGCAGCGGAGCAGGAGCGCCGCTTCTTCGCCCATGACCCAGCGGTGGGGCTGGCCTGCCCGGTCGGTGAGGCTCACGTCGCCCTTCTGGGTGAAGGAGAGCAGATAGCCCTCCGCGCAGGCGTGCGCGTCGGTGAGCTCGAGCCGCCCGCTGACCTGCGGGCTCCAGGGTTCCTGGGCTTGGGCTGCAGCGCTCGAAGCGAGCGCCAGCACGAAGAGCAAGGTGCGCATGAGTGTCCCCCTCTGCTGCTCCTACGGAGCCGCGCAGAGGAAGCGAAAGGGAAACTCAGCTTGGGCCGGGAGCGCCCATGAGCAAGCGGTTCTGGGGCGTGATCTCCGCCGGGATCGTCTGGGTGCGGACCGCATAGCCCGCGGCGCGCAGGCGGGCGGCGCGGGTGGCGTCGACGGCCAGGGGGCCCGCCAGCCAGCCCTCGAGCTGGCCCGTGTCGCAGCGCTCGAGGTCGTGGCAGCAGGGGAGCACCGCGACCCGGGCCCGGGAGCGCAGCGCCAGGTCGAGCACGCGGTCGGTCAGCGGGCCGCAGGCGTGGACCGAGGCCACCAGCGCGTCCCCCGGCAGCTCGGCGTCGGCGAGGTCCTGCTCGCGGAACTCGACCCGACCCCGCAGGCGGGGCCAGCGCTCCTCGAGCACCTCGCGCAGGCGCTCGTTGCTGGCCGGCCGGCGCCGGTCGAGCTGGATCGCGCGGGGGGAGCTGTCGTCGAGGATGAGCAGGATCCAGGCCAGGAGCCCGTGGCCGGCGGGCGCGTCGACCACCACCCCGCCGCGCCAGCGGCGGCGCACGCGGCGGGCGACCTCCCAGGCTTCGTAGAGCTCCTTGCGCGGGAGGCAGCTGGCCTGGCAGATCGTGCGGGCCAGCTCGGCGAAGAGGGTCTCGCCGGTGAAGCGGGCGGCGGTGTGGGGGGTCAGGCGCGCCCGCGAGGAGGGGTCGAGCCCTGCCGGCTCGGGCGGCTCGCGCGCGGGCAAGGGCTCAGCTCCCGGGGTGGTCGTCGGGCAGGCCGCGGGTCGCGAGCGCGAAGTTGCGGTAGCGGGAGTCCTCGGTCAGCTCGCGCAGGACGTGGGGGGCGAGCCAGGCGGGCGGGGTGACCTCGGTCTCGGCGCTGGGGAGCTCGACCTCGGCCATCACGAGGGGCAGGTCGTCGAAGGCGTCGACCTCCCAGGTCAGCTCGCCCTCGCTCACCTTGTAGCGGGTCTTGCTGATCCGCCGGCCCGCCGTCCGGCCCCAGTTCCGCTCGAACTCCGCCGCGTCGATCTCGCGCTCGATCTCCTCGCGCACGAGCCCGGCCCCGCGCTTGATCGTGTGGCGGTAGCTCGTCTTGCCGTCGGGGGCGACCTTCTTGCGCACCCGCCCCTCGGCGAAGTCGCCCCGGGCCTCGCCCTCGGCGAGGTCGTGCTCGGGCAGGTAGCCCTGCTCGAGGCGCCAGGCCTCGGCGTGGTCGGGAAGCTCGGGCAGCCGCGCCAGCAAGTAGACGCGCTCGATCTCCTGGTCGTCGCTCATGGGGCCACCTTACTCGCGCTCGGGTGGGGCGCGGACGTCGCCTCGCGGAGGGTCCTTCAGACCGCGCCCGGAACGTGGCAGAATCCCCGCCCCGTGAGTGAACTCGCCGACTTCCGTCTCTCCCCGCGCGCCCGCGCCACCTTGGCTGCCCTGGCGCCCGTCGTCCTGACCGACGAGGTCGAGTCCCTCGACGTCGTCGAGGACGTCGTCGACTCGGTCGAGCTCTTCCTGCGCTCGATCCCGACCCCCGTCCGAGCGGGCGTGCTGGTCGGGCTGCACACCTTCGAGCACTCGGCGCGCGCCCTGCCGCGCTCGCTGGGGCGCGAGTTCAGCAGCCTGCCCCTCGAGCAGCGCGAGCGGCACTTCGAGCTGTGGTGGCACAGCCGGGTCGGCGCGCTCAAGCAGCTGGCGCGCGGGCTGAAGATGTTCCTGACCATGGCCTACTACGAGCACCCGGCCAAGCTGGCCTTGCTCGGCTACGACCCCCAGCAGTGGATCACGAAGGTCTCCGCCGAGCGCCTCGAGCGCTTCGCCGAGGAGATCCGCGCCACCGAGGAGGCCGTGCTCGCCCCCGCCCCCCTGCGCGAGGAGCTGCGCCGTGAGCAAGCCTGAGGGCCTCTACACGCGCGAGGACTGGCCGCGGATCCCCGGCGCCCAGGTGCGCAAGCGGCGCTTCCGGCCCGACCTCGTCACGCTGGACTGCGACGTGGTCGTGGTCGGCTCGGGCGCCGGCGGCGGGGTGATGGCCGCCGAGCTGGCCGAGGGCGGGCTGGACGTGATCGTGCTCGAGGAGGGGGGCTACCACCCCACCGAGAGCTTCACCCCCAACGCGGCCGACATGATCCGCAAGCTCTACCGCGACGGCGGCGCGATCATGGCCCTGGGCGCCCCGCCGGTGACCTACAGCGAGGGCCGCTGCGTGGGCGGCTCGACCACGATCAACGGCGGCATGACCTGGAAGACGCCGGACCGGATCCTCGAGCGCTGGGAGCGCGAGGACTGGGTCGATCGGATCCTGCCCGACGAGATGGCGCGGATCTTCGCCCGCGTCGAGCGCTTCCTCTCGGCGGGGACCCAGGACCCCTGGACGATCGGCAAGGACAACCGCCTGCTCAAGGAGGGCGCCGACAAGAAAGGCTGGGACGTCCTCGACAACATTCGCAACCAGCTCCACTGCGCGGGGACCAACAACTGCGCCTTCGGCTGCCCGACCGCGGCCAAGCGCTCGACCCTGGTCACCTACGTGCCGCGCGCCATGCGCTTCGGCGCGCGCGTGCTGGCCAACTGCCACGTGGAGCAGGTCGTCAGCAAGCGCAAGCGGGTCACGGGGGTGCGCGGCCACGTCGTGCGCCACGACGGCAGCGCGGGGCACGAGTTCGTGGTCCGCGCGCCGGTCACGGTCCTCTCGGCCGGCGCGATCCATACGCCCGGGATCCTGTTCCGCAGCGGGGTCCGCACCCCCTCGGGGCGCCTGGGGCAGAACCTGAGCCTGCACCCCAACGTCAAGGTCACCGCCCTCTTCGACGAGGAGATCCGCGGCTGGGAGGGCGTGCACCAGGCCTACCAGGTGCGCGAGTTCCAGAAGGAGGGCCTGGTGTTCGCGGCGGTCAACATTCCGCCCAGCGTCGCGGCCATGACGCTGCCCTATTACGGGGCCGAGCTGCGCGAGATCATGGCCGGCTACGACCGGATGCTGATCGCGGGCATGCTGCTCGAGGACACCGAGACCGGCCGGGTGCGCAACCTGGCCGGCAAGCCGCAGGCCTTCTATCAGCTGAGCGACTTCGACGCGGGCCGCCTCGTCCACGGGACGGCCCTGCTCTGCGAGCTGCTCTTCGAGGTCGGCGCCAAGCGGATCGTGCTCCCCTTCGAGGGCGTGCCCGACCTGCGCTGCGCCGACGACGTGCGCCGGCTCTACCGCGAGCCCGTCGAGAAGGCGTCCATGGAGCTGGTGACGGTCCACATGATGGGCACCTGCGCCATGGGCGGCGACCGGACGCGGCACGTGTGCGACAGCTACGGGCGCGTCTACGACACCGAGGGGCTGGTCGTCGCCGACGCGAGCCTCTTCCCCAGCCCGATCGGGGTGAATCCCATGGAGACGATCATGGCGCTCTCCACCCGCAACGCCGTCCGGATCCTGGACGGCGCCCTGGCGGGGGTGCGCGCGTGAGCGGCGCGAAGCTCAACGGCGGCATGGCCAGCGAGGACTACAAGCGGCTGGGGCGCATGACCCAGGCCCAGCTGGAGGAGGTCTTCCTGCGCGGCGAAATGCCCGACATGCAGGCCATGGCCGGCTGGGAGTACCGCGGCCTGAACGTGGCCTTCTGGGCCAGCCGCTCGCCGATCCAGAAGTTCGTCAAGGGCTTCTACGCCGACGGGGCGGGCCAGCTCTGGGGCTACAACGAGCCGGTCAAGCAGAACAAGCCCGAGGGCGAGTGGATCGCCAAGCCGAGCGACCACGACCCCAAGCGCTTCGGCTTCTACCGGGTCGACAAGGTCGACCCGACCGCCAAGGACAACGAGTACCTGCACGCGGTGCTCTTGGACTACGGCAAGGGGAAGAACTTCCCCCTCGATCCGGCCGCGCGCCTGCGTGACTACGTGGTCCGGGTCGAGCACGGCTCGGACGAGCTGCTGCTCGGCAAGGCCTACCTGGCGATCGGGCCGATGCGCGTGCCGAGCAACTTCTTCGTGCTCGAGCGCCACCGCGAGACGAGCTGGGTTCGCCCCTAGGCGAGAGGCTCACAACGGGTGAGGAACTCGCTGAAGTCGTCGGCGATCCGATAGTAGTGCAGCAGGCGCTCGGGCTTCTCAGGTAGCTCGCCGCGTTGACGTGGCTCCAGGTAGCCCGTGACCAAGTCGGGGGAGAGCGCCGAGAACATGGAACGAAACTGCGCGTCGCTCCAGCCCGCCCGCTGCTGCAGATCGAAGTAGTAGATCGCTCCCCGATCACCCTGGGCGAGCGACATGCAGAGCGGATAGCCAAAGCTGTTGCCTCCGATCACGAGCATCTCGTCTGGAGCGAAACCCTCCTTCAGCAGCGACGGGTCGGGCAAGTAGAGCTCCTCCAATACGCCCCGCCCAAAGGGCGTCGGCTCGGCCGCGGGCAGCGCGACCCCGGCTTCGCCCGGAACGCGTGTGAAGTCGCCAGCTGAGACGAAGTCCACGTATCCCTGGGGCAGTTCACCTACGAGCGCAGTCAGAGCCGCCAACCCACTCGCCGCCTCCCGCTGCCAAGCCGCTCGGTCGAAGCTCGGTGGGCTCGGCGAAGGCGCAATGGGACACCCTTCGTGGCGCCCCTCCACCTTCTCGACTCGCGTCGAGAGCTTCCCTCCACAGGTCAGGCACCGGCGCCAAGCCACGGATCACCTCTCCGATAGCGAACGATAGGCGATCCGAACGAGTTGCGTTCTCGTTGCACAACCTCTCCCGCCCCGCACAGTCCTACCTCCTGCGTAGAGAGGGCACCGGCTGCGCGGAGGTGGGTATGACGCGACGTGTTTTCTTCCTGGCTGGGTGCGGGCTCCTGGGTCTGCTGCTGGCGTGCAGCAGCTCGACGAGCGCGCGCGGTGACGAGCGAGCGACCTCCGATGACGGGGTCGCTCCTGCGCATTCGGCCCTGGCCGCGGCACTAGCCAGCCGCTCGGAGCCGGTCGTGCGGCGGATCGGGGCGGATCCGGTCGAGCTGGTCGCGCACCGGCGCCTGGGCGCGCCGGTCATGGTCGACAACCTGACCGTGTGGCCGGTGCTGACCGACCAGCCGCTCGAGATCGGCGAGTTCCTGACCCTGAAGGAGGCGCAGGAGCGCGGGCAGGCCAAGGTGCTCGAGGTCGGCGCCGAGGAGGGGCAGGACCGGGCCTCGGTCGGGACGCTCCAGGTCCGAAACGAGGGCGAGCTGCCGATCCTGATTCCGGCCGGGACGATCGTGAAGGGCGGCAAGCAAGACCGCCAGATCGGGCAGGACCTCGTCGTGCGGCCCAAGAGCCAGGTGCCGGTCGAGGCCTTCTGCGTCGAGGCCGGCCGCTGGACCGCCAACCGGGCCGGCGTGCAGACCAAGGGCGAGTTCAAGGCCCACGGCATGCTCGCCCTGAGCAGCGTGCGCAGCTCGGGGCAATACGCCAAGAACCAGGGCGAGGTTTGGGCGCAGGTCAGCCGAGCCAACTACTGCATGTCGAAGAGCCCGGGCACCTCGACCCTGCTCGCGACGCTGGAAGACGACGACGAGCGGGCAAAGAGCTACCGGAAGGCCGTGCGGGAGGCGGTCAGCGCGCACTTCGCCGCGCAGGCGGAGGGGATCGGCGCGCAGGGCTGGGTCACGGTCGGGCTGGCCTACGCGATCGACGGCGCGCCCCAGACCGTGCGCGTGTTCGCGCACCCCGACCTGCTGAAGCGCCAGCTGCCGAGCTACCTGCGCACGATCTCCTTCGAGGTCGACGTCGCTCAGCGCGCGGTGCTGCTCGGGTGCGGACGGATCGTGAAGGAGCCGGCCAAGGCTCAGGCCGTGCTGAAGCTGGTCCGCGAGATCGAGGCCGCCAAGCAGGAGACGGCGGCGATCGGGACGCACAATCGCAATCGCTATCGGCGCGCGAAGGCCGGCGGGAACAGCCGCTGCGAGCTGCTGCACGAAGGCCGCTGGGTCCCCGTGAGTGAGGACTGGACCGTGAGCTCGGCCCCGGTCGAGGGCGCGGCGCCAGCGCAGGGCAACGACCAGCAGCTTCAGCAGCAGCAGGGCTGGCCGAGCTATCGCAACGACGTCGGCCCTGAGCGCGAGCAGCGGCAGGAGCGCCGCTAGCGACCCCATACCCCCCTTGTGACTGCGGCCGCGGTGGACGGACTCTCCGTCCGCCGCGGCCGCGCCTCTTGGTTCAGGAGAGAGTCAGTGAGGAATTGAGTTGCCCCACTGACCACGTGGCGGGGGGGGCGGAGGGGTCCTATCCTCGCGGGTCGCAGGAGGCCCCGTGAACCCGTCGCTCCCTCAGAACGATTCCGACCGCGCCGCGCGCCAGGCAGCTCTGGAGGAGGCGCGGCGGACCTATCGCTACGACTACGAGGCCTACCCGCCGCTGGCGCTGGCGGCGGAGGTGCCCCCCCAGGACGAGCCGCCGCCGGGTTGGAAGCTGCGGGCCTCGGAGAAAATGGTCGCGCTGGGGATCAACTCGGCCAAGGTCGACGACGCGGAGGGGGTGACCGCGGCCCACCACGCGGCCATGGCCGCGCTGATCACGGCCGAGCGCAGCGGCGGGATGAAGGCCGCCCTGAACGAGCTGAACCGCCTGATCAAGGAGGGGGAGAGCTCGGGGCGGCCAGCGGGGCTCGAGTCCTACCGCGAGCTCTTCCAGGAGATCGAGCTGCCCGCCGTGGCCGGCACCTACCGCGAGGACGCGACCTTCGCCGAGGAGCGGGTCTCGGGGGCGAACCCAATGTGGATCCGACGCGTCGACGCCATGCCCGAGCACTTCCCGGTGACCGAGGCGCACTTCCAGGCGGCGCTGGACTTCCAGGGGGCCTTGGGCGAGGGCGACTCGCTCGAGGCGGCCCGCCAGGAGGGCCGCCTCTACCTGGCCGACTACGCGGTGTTGGCCGAGGCCGAGGGGGGGACCTATCCCGACGGGCAGAAGTACGTCACCCCGTCCATGGCCCTGTTCGCCGTGCCGCCCGCCGGGGCGGCCGACCGGCGCCTGAAGCCGGTCGCGATCCAGAGCGGGCAGACGCCGAGCGCCGAGACGCCGGTCCTCACCCCCCGCGACGGCGACGCCTGGCTGATCGCCAAGACGAGGGTCCAGACCGCCGACGGCAACGTCCACCAGGCGATCAGCCACCTGGGGCACACGCACATGGTGGTCGAGCCCTTCGTGCTGGCGACCCACCGTCAGCTCGCGCCGACGCACCCGCTCCACGTGCTCCTCAGCCCGCACTTCGAGGGCACGCTCTCGATCAACGAGTCCGCCAACACCACCTTGCTCGCGCCCAAGGGCGGCGTCGACATGGTCATGGCCGGCACGATCGGCTACAGCCGCGAGGTGGCCGCCTCGGCGGCCAGCAGCTGGCGCTTCGACGCCGCGCGCTTCCCGACGGACCTCGCGACGCGCGGCGTCGACGACCCCGACGCGCTGCCGCACTACCCCTACCGCGACGACGGGCGCCTGATCTGGGACGCGATCCACGCCTGGGTCGACGCCTACGTGCGGCTCTACTACCCCAGCGACGCCGAGGTGGTGGCCGACACCGAGCTCCAGGCCTGGGCCGCTGAGGTGATCTCACCGGAGGGCGGCCGGATCAAGGGCTTCGGCCAGGAGGGTCGCCTCCAGACTCGCGACTACCTGATCGACGCGCTGACCCACCTGCTCTATACGGGGAGCGCCCAGCACGCCGCGGTCAACTTCCCGCAGTTCACCTCCATGAGCTTCGTCCCCAACTGGCCTCTGGCCAGCTACACGCCCCTGGGCGGCGGCTCGAGCGCGCAGGACTACCTGGACCTGCTCCCGCCCATGGACGCGGCCCACATGCAAATGAGCCTGGGCTACCTGCTCGGCACGCTCTACTACTCCGAGCTGGGCAACTACCCGCACCACGACGTGTTCTTCGAGTACTTCAGCGACCGCCGGGTCCACGCGCCGGCCAAGCAGTTCCGCGAGACCCTCGACGGGGTCGAGGCCGTGATCCACGGCCGCAACGCGACTCGGCCCGTGGTCTACCCGCACCTGCTCCCGAGCAAGATCCCGCAGAGCATCAACATCTAGCGGATCCGGTCGGCGCTCTCGAGCGCCTGGCGGTAGCTGTCCTTGGCGCTGTGGTTGCCCTCGATCGAGCCGCGCTGGTGGGTGAAGGCCACCGGGGCCCCGACGTGGCAGTAGAGGTCCTCCCCCAGCACGGAGGGCGGCAGCTCGGGGACGAGGTCGCAGGTGTTGACCACGCGGTAGGTCGGGACCCCGGCTCGGGCGTAGGCCTCGGCGAAGGGGACCGAGGCCACGCGCGGGCTGGCGAGGTTGACGTGCAAGAGCGCCTCGGCTGGAAAGCGCGAGTGGGTCAGCAGGTCGGCGACCGCCAGCGTCGAGAACGCGCTCCCCATGCTGTGGCCGGTGATCGCGAGCCGCTGGACCGTGGCGGGCAGGGCCGCGACGGCCGCCCGCAGCGCGGGCGAGATCGTCTCGTAGACGGCGACGAAGCCCTCGTGCGCGTCGCCGTAGCTGGGGGCGAGCTCGAAGGCTCGCTGTCCGGCGCTGAGGTCGGAGATCGCGTCTTGCGGGGTCTGGGTGCCGCGGAACACGACGTAGCCCTGCTCGCCCGCGCTGGCGACGAAGGCGAAGGGCTCGACGTGGCGAAACACGAAGAGCTCGCGGGTCGTTCCCCACACCGGCGCCGAGTAGCTCAGCGCCGGACCCTGCGGGGTCCAGCGGAACTCGTCGGCGGCCGGGTGACCCTGGGCGACCCACTGGCTGAACATGTCGTAGGCGGTGTCGACGAGGGTGGCGAGGTAGACCGCCCCCTCGCGGTCGAAGCCGGCGGGCGCGTAGAGCTGCATGGCGTGCCTCAGTCGTTGATCTTCCAGGGGTCATGGCCGAGCGGCGGGGGCGGCTCGAGCTCGGTCCCCAGCGCGCGGGAGAGCTGGCTGGCCGGATAGACGAAGGCGCGGGCGTAGGCCAGCGAGCGGTAGTCGAGGGGCGAGAGCGCGCCGATCAGCGAGAGCCCCTCGGGCTGGTGGCCCAGCCACACCCGCGTCTTGCGGGTCACCTCGTCGGGGAAGACCTCGTCGAGCTGAATGTGCGCCACGTCCAGCCAGGGCCAGGTGGCCTGGTCCCAGAGCTGGTTCATGTTCAGCAGCTCCTGGGTGTCGTTGGCGGGGTCGGCGTCGCGGAGCTGCATTTGGAGCGTGTACTCCACGCCAGGCTTGCCCGGGCTGCGGTAGACCCGCCGCCGGAACTCCTGGCGCAGGTAGTCGAGCGGGCGCTTGTCGTCGGCGGCGCGGGACTGGTCCCAGGCCGCGATCTGGTTCTCGTAGGGGAGCAGGCCCGACTCGGTCTCGAGGCCCACGGGGCGCACGCGGAACTTCACGTAGCGCGGCTCGCCGTCCTTGGCCTCGAAGCGGAACACGACCTTGGTGTAGTAGTTGATCTCGGCGAAGGAGCTCGGCCCGATCCGGGCCGAGCTGATCGTCCCGATCAGGCCCATGGGCCGCTTGAGCATCCACTCGCGCTGCGACTCCCAGTCGCCCTCCTGCGGGTTGACGTTCACCCGGGCATTCACGAAGTACATGAAGCTCTCGAGGTTCCAGAACGCCCCGATCGGGCCCGAGTTCATGGCCATGTCCAGGGGGCTCTGAAAGTCGCTGTCGGCGAACTTGAGCGAGCAGCCGCGGACCACGGCGGCGGCGTCGTCGTAGAAGGACGCGTTGGCGTGGCGCAGCCGGCAGGGGAAGGTGCGCCCCGGCGTGAAGAAGGGGTGCTCGGGGAAGGCCGGCTGGGAGACGACCGTGATCTTGCCCCGGGCCATGATCCCGGCGGTGTGCGTGGCCCGGCGCCGGATCCGCAGCGCCTTCGAGCCGAAGGCCACGCGCGCCGCGTCGACCAGCTCGGCCAGCGCGGCGCGCATCGCGGGCGAGTCCTCGGGGAGGGGCCGCGGGTAGCTCGCCTTGCCATAGGTCGCCCAGGCCTCCTCGCCGAAGGCGGCCTTGTAGGCGTCGATCCCCTTGTTCCAGCCCGGCGGCTGGGTGGGGTCTTCGAACTGGGGCGCGCCCACGGCCCCGTCGGGGCTGCCCGGGGGCAGGTGGGCGGGGTCGGCGAAGCGCAGCGTCATAGCATTCCTTCAGCGCGCTGGAAGAGGGCGCGTCCCCAGGACCGTAGCAGATCCGGTATCAGTCAGGATCTAGTCGGGGGCCACCTGACAGAGGAGGTCTCGCTCCAGCGCGCTGGCGCGCAGGACGCTGGGCCGGGGCCAAGCGGGGACCTCGCTCAGGGCGGGGGGAGCGACGATCGCGGCGGGGAGCTGCTGCTTGGCGCGCCCGTAGAGCTCGCGGGTCCTGCGCTGGAGCTGGGCCAGGGCGACCGCGATCAGGTCCTCGGCCAGCCGCGCCGCGCGCGGGTCCGGGGAGCAGGCGTAGCGCGCTTCAGCCTTGGCCCACGCGGCGCGCGCGGCGGCGAGTCGCGTCAGCGCCTCCGCTGCTCGCTCCTCCCAGGCCTGGGGGTCGAGGTGACCGCGCTGGGTCACGGCGATCCGCTCGCGCTCCAGGATCTGCGCCGTCGCCTCGTCCTTGGCGCGCCGGGTCTGGATCAGCCAGGCGCGGTAGGCCTCGGGGTCGTAGCTGGCCTGCCCTGGCTCGCGGAAGAAGCTGCGGGCCGCCGAGCCGTAGGCGCGCTCGACGCTCTCGAGCACCCCGCGCACCGCCTGGCCGAGCGCCTGCGCGCGCGTCTGCAGCTCGCGCTGCTGGGGTTCGCGGTCCCGGGGCAGGAGCTGGCCGCCGGGCCCCGAGCCGCCGACGTTGCAGTAGCTGCGCCGGACGATTCGCCCGTAGAGCTTGGCCTTGGCCTTCCCGCGCGTGCGCAGGAAGTGCATCACCAGCCGTCGCGGCTGGCGGTTGAGCGCGAAGAGCGCGTCGGCCGCGTAGACGCCGACCGGCAGCACGCCCTCCAGGGGCGCGAAGTCACAGCGGAAGCGCCCCTGCTCGACCGCGATCAGGCGGGTCTCGATCACGCTCGCCCCGTAGTAGAGCGTCAGCCCGACCTTCATTCCGTCGAGCAGCTCGGGCGCCTCGCCTTCCAGCTGGAAGCGGACGCGCCCCTCGGCTTCGACGCGCTCGAGGTCGCCGACCGTGAAGGGGACCTGGGGGGGCGGAGGTGTCTTGTCGTCGCCCTCGCCCACCTCGGGGGGCGGGGGCGGCTTGCCGATCACCACGTCCGTCTCCGCGCTCCCCCGCCCCGCGACCCGGAGCGTCAAGCGGACCTTCCCCGGCTTCAGCCCCTGCGGGACCACGAAGCGCAGCTCGGTCCGGCTGCTGGCCGTGACCTGGGCCTGCCGGCTGCCGATCGTGAGCGTCACCCCCGCGAAGGGGTCATAGCCCTTCCGCTCCGCCGGCTCGGGCGGCGGCGCGAAGAGGTCGCGCCCGACCAGCCGATAGGGATAGCCCGGCGCCAGCTCCCGGGTCTTGGTCTGCTCGAAGCACACCTCGTCGATCTGGGGCTTCCCCCAGGATTGCTCCGGGCCCTCCTGGGCCCACGCGCTGCCCGCGATCACCAGCGTCAGCGCGACTCCTGCGACTCTCTCCACCCGTCTCTCCTGGGTCTCCCGGCTTGGCCAGGCGTTGGGCAGACCTCGACCCATCTCTATGCGCGAGGGGCGCACGAGGTCCGCAGCGGCTCTCGCCGCCTTCATTCCTTTGAAGTCCAACAACCCCCCCGAAATCTGAGGACCAGGCCCTCCGAGCTCTCGAACCGCTCTCGAGTCACAACCCGGGCTTCAGATTTCCTCTGTGTCGCCGAAGGCGAGCGCAGAGATAGAGGAATACGGGGCGCTGCGGTCGTTTCACCGCGGCGCTCCACCACCAACCAATGAAGAAGCGGCGGACCCGCTCGGATCCGCCGCTGCTTGGTGTCTCTCGGGCTCAGAGGCTCAGTCGGCCTCGACCTTGCCAGGCTTGTCCTCGACCGCGGCGCCGACCTGGCGCAGCAGCTCGCGCCGCTTGGCGTCGAAGTACTGCATCGAGGTCCGGGGCGCGCTGATCACGGGGAAGGGCATGGAGGTGATCGTCTGAGGCATGCGCAGCTTGCTCTTGCTGTAGAGGTTGCCGCTCCACTTCTGGAAGAGCTTGCAGACGTTGCTGATCAGGTAGTGACCCAGCTTCTCCGCGCGCCCGTCGGGGGGCGCGATGTACTGCTTGTTGAACTTCTCGTGGCGCTCGTAGATGTCCTGCAGCCCAGGGATCAGCGTGTCGGTCGAGAAGCTCTCCCAGGCGTTGTCCTGGAAGTGACCGCCGCGCGAGCCGTAGGTCGTGTCGCGAATGATCTTGCCGGCCGCGTCGTCGTCGGCGGCGAAGCCGATCTTGACCAGCCAGGCCTTGTACTCGGTCTCGTCGTAGGTCGCGCTGCCGGGCTTCTTGAAGAAGCTGCGCGCCGCGCCGCCGTAGGCCAGCTTGAGCTTCTCCATCATCTTCTCGCAGCCGCTCGCCAGCTCGATGCAGTGCTGCTTGAGCTCCTCCTGCTGCTTGGCCCGGTCCTCGGGCAGGATCTGCCCGTTCGGTCCGGTCCCGCCGACCGAGGTGTAGCCGCGGCGCACGATCCGCTTGTAGAGCGCGAGCTCCGACTTCTTCAGCTTGCGCACCCACTGCTTGAGCTTGATCCGGCTCTGCTTGTTGAGCGCGAAGAGCAGCTCGACGCCGTAGTTACCGACGAGCAGCTTCTCGGTGTAGGGGCCGAAGGTGCACACGAACTTGCCGTCCTTGATCGGGACCGCGCGGGTGCGGATCTGACGGTTGGCGTAGAGCAGGGTCAGCTGCGCGCGCAGGTCGTCGGGCACGTTCTTGGCCGTGCCCTCGACCTGGAAGGTCTGGCCGGCCCCGCCCGAGACCATGCTGAACTTGGTGATCTGGAAGCCGCCGATCACCTTCTGCTCAGCGGTCTCCGAGCGTCCGCCGCCCGACTCGCCGCCCTGCTCGCGCTGGCCGGCAGAGCTCTCCTGCCACTCCTTCATGGACACGACCGCGATCTTGGCCTCGGCCGAGCCGCGCCCGCGCACGCGGACCTGGATCCGCGTGCTGGAGCTGGGCTTGACCGTGGGGTGGACCTGCACGGTGATCCGCTGCAGGGTCGAGGCGAAGACCGTGCAGTTGACGCCGCCGATGCGCACGTCGAGGTCGTCGAAGGGCTTCTGGCCGGGCTTGATCCGCCCGGTCTTGGGGTCCCGCTCGAGCTCCTTGGGCTGGAACAGGTCCCGGCCCTCGATATAGATCGTGCCGCCCACGGGGACGGTGGTGACCTTGTTGCCGTCCGAATACTTGATCTCGGTGATGACGGGCTTGGCCTGGGCGGCCGCGGGCGCGGCCGCCAAGGTGACGAGGCCGAGCGCGGCGGCCAGGGTGCCGTAGTTCAGTCGCATTAGTTGTTCACCCTTTCCTTGAGCAGGACCTTGCTGCTGGGCAGGAAGTAGATCACCGAAATGTCGTCCAGGACCGGCGTGGCGACGTTGAAGCCCTGCTGGTTGTTGTTGAGCCCGACCTGGGGGTCGAACTTGGCGCTCGTCATGCGGACCGTGTAGACGAGCTTGTCCGTGCGGTCGACCGTGATGTTGGCGCCCTGGTCGTCGACGAGGCCGAAGCCGTTTTGGCTCGTGCCGTTGGCTCGGTTGCTGGTGAAGGTCGCGCTCCAGTTGGGGTTGGAGAACTTGACCGTGCCCGCCGAGTCGCGCACCTCGAAGCCGACCTGGACCGTGCCAGCGCCCGGCTCGTAGTCGACGTGGCCGCCGTTGACCACGCCGTAGTAGCGCGGCAGGTAGGCGGTGAAGGCCAGGCTGCCCAGGGTCAGCACGCCCGAGTCGGGCGGGAAGTAGGCGCTGAGGTCGATCTCACCCTTCCAGACGCCCTCGTCCACGTAGCGGCCGTCGTATTCGATCACCGGGTTGGCGATCGCGGTCGAGCCGTCGTAGAAGCGCACGTCGTCGATGGTGCCGTTGGCGGGCAGCAGGACGCGGCCGTCGTCGGTGTGCTTGAACACGCCGTCCTTGACCACGCTGGCCTTGCCGAGCTGCTCGCGGGCCACAGCGCCGATCGTGATCCGATCCATGGGGCGCTCCGCCTGCGGGTTGCTCGGGTTGTAGCTGCGACCGTTCAGGCGCACGAAGGGCGGCAGCTGGGGCGGGGCGTTGGGCGGCGGGACCGGGTTGCCCTGCTGGTCGTAGCTGCCGACTGGAATGTAGCCGGGGTAGCCGGGGGTGCCCTGGGGGGTGCCGATCTGGTGAGCGATCGGGTCGAAGGGGCCCTGGCCGTCGATCCAGACCTGGAGGCTGGCGCGGTTGCCGGCCGTCGGCTGAATGTTGCTCCGGTCCTCCCAGCGGAAGGCGAAGTGGTGCCACTCACCCGCGCGCCAGTTGCGGAACAGGTTGTTGGGCAGCCAGTAGTCCGAGCGGGCCCAGCGAATGTCGAGGAACTCGGGCTCGATCTGCTCGTAGAGCGCCTTGGGCGGCCAGGGATACTGCGGGTCCTTGCTGGCCAGGTCGTAGTAGTCGCTGATCTTGATCTTGCTGCCGTTGACGGGGTCCTCGACGTAGGGGACCTCGAAGGCGCTGGTCCGATCGCCCACGACCTCGTAGTAGAGGCGCGTGATCCGCACCTCACCCGCGGTGTTGCGGGTCACGAACATCTGGGTGCCGCGGCTGTAGCAGCCGGGCGTGGTCGCGCCGGCGTGGGTGAAGCCGAGCCGGTTGATCAACGCGTGGCTGGTGCCGAGCAGGCCGCAGTAGCGCGGGTTGCTCGCGTTGTTGGCCACCGGGCGCCACTGGGTGCCGGTCCAGCGCTGGTGGGTCCAGTCGAAGTCCGGCTTGTACCAGAACTCCACCGCGCCGTTGTGGGTCGGAGCGACGTTGCCCATGTCCTGCTGGGTGGTGCCGTTGATCCGCATGTTGCTGGTGCCGCGGCGGTTGGGGTCCGGCTCCCCGCTGCCCGGGGCGCTGGGGTAGTTCTCCTGGCCGCCGCCGAGGTTGCTCCCGTTGTCGCTGGCGCGATACCAGAGCAGCGAGGGGCGCAGGCTGGTGTTCAGGTAGCCGTCGGGGGTCAGCACGTTGAAGCGCCAGGCCTCCTGGACGTCCGAGCTGCGCGCGTTGGGGAACACGCCCCGGCGCGCGTCGCCGTAGGGCCAGCCCCAGCGGTTGTTGACGCGGCCCGCGACCGGCTCGCCGGGGTTGGGGTTGTGCTGGACGCCGGCGCTGGTGTCGGCCTGCAGGACGTCCGCGATCGAGCTGCGGTTGCCGCCCTGCTCGAGCCGGCGGTCCTGGAAGAGGGCCTCGAAGCGCGGCGGGGCGTCAGGGGCGTTGAGGCCCATCTGCACCGTCTGGGTGTGGAAGATGTCTCCGAACTTCCGCCGCGTGGCGAGCGCGAGGTAGCCCGCGTCACGACCCGGGAAGAGCACGCCGTCGTTGGCGGTCCCTTCGTTGTAGAAGGCGCTCAGGTCGGTGTTGGCGCCGGGGGCCGAGGGGTCCCAGTAGATCCGGGCCACCGGCCAGCTCGCGCAGTCGAGGCGGTCGTTGCCGGCCAGATACTCGTCGCCCTTGTACTCGAAGTCGCGCTGGGTGCGCACGCTCTGGGTGTCGAAGAGCTGCAGGATTCCGCGCACCTTCGCCTGGGCGAAGATCTCGTCGTCGGGGATCCCGTCCTTGTTGACGTCCTGCTGCTTCTTGGCGTCCTGGGGCGGGGGGCCGAGCACCTCACCCAGCGCGGTGACCTCGAAGATCCCCTTGGGCGCGAAGCACCACTCCAGCGTCTGGCGCATGTGGAGGAACTTGTTGGGGTCGTTGGGGTCGGGCAGGTCCGGGTTGCGGTAGAGCAGGCCGCCCTTGTCGATCGTCATGCGCACGGTCTGGTCAGGGTTCCACGACGAGAGGCGCGCGTTGGGGTTGAAGTTCGACTTGATCATGTCCCGCACGGCCTGGTGGAAGGCGTAGCGGAACTGGGGCTCGGCCCGGACCACGTTCGGGCTGGGGGCCGTGAGCGGGTTGCCGTTGAGGTCGGTGATCTTGGCTTCGTTGTAGTTGGGGTAGACCCGCGCGTTGCTGTCGGGGTCGCGCGTGTTGTCGATGAAGCTCTCGGTCAGGGTGCGATCGACGAAGGTCTCCCAGTCGGCGAAGGACTGGAAGGGGCCCTGGTTGTTGATGTGCGCCTTGATCTGGCGCGCGAAGTGGATCGCGCCGTGGACGATCGGGTCGTCGCCTGCGGTCTGGCCCGGCTGGAAGCCGAAGGGGTCGACATAGACCATGACGCCTTCGCTCGTGTAGCTGATCTCCTCCTCCTTCTGCGTGAAGGAGTAGTTCGTGCTGCCCGAGTCGAGGCCCTGGCGGTTGATGTCGCCGGTCCAGACGTAGAAGAAGCGCCCGGCGATCCCGGCCAGGTTGGCGGCGATCACCTCGGTCGTGGCGAGGTTCACGTTGATCGGGCTGCGCGGCTCACGCGCGATCACGTCGGACCAGGGCTTGTTCTTGCTGTTGGTCGCGCGCGGCGAGATCGTCTTGTCGTCGAACCAGCTGTGGGCGGTGACGTAGTCCTTGAGCAGCTGGTAGTCGTCCTCGCTGTCGAGGACCTCCAGCAGCTCGGCCTTGGAGTTGAACTTGCCGTTCTCGCGCGACTCGCGGAACAGGTAGATCGCCTTGCCGCCGCGCGCGGCGTTGGGGCTGTTGCGCGGGTAGCGGGCGTTCTTGATCGGGTTGCGCCCCGCGCCCGCCACCGTGCCGCCGCCGCTGCGGGCGCGCGGGTTCAGCTTGCTGATCGCGACGCCGAGCGCCTCGAGCCAGCGAATGTAGGCCAGGTCCTGCTCGCCCTCGTTGGGGACGTCGATCACCTCGAACTTGCTGTTGAGGTTGAACTGGGTCTGGGTGTCCAGGACCTTGACCCGGTACTCGTCCTTACCGCTGGCGTAGCTGTTGCCCATGTTGCCCCAGAAGCTCGCGCGCAGCTGCTGCGGAGCGTTGGGGTTGCCCGAGGCCTCCTCGAGGGGGAGCGAGTAGTCGCCGCCGGCGTAGATCCAGGGCGCGGCGGGGTCCGAGAAGGTCTCGGCGGAGATGGTCATCTTGAGCTGCGCCATGCTCCGCTCGAGGCCGCCCTCGGCGATCAGGCGCGCCTTGACCATGTCGACGTAGTTGGTGGTCGCGCGGCGCTCGAGGTTCATCAGCTTGACGAAGGTCACGGCCATGATCGAGAGCAGGGCCAGAATGCCCAGCGCGACGATGAGCATGGAGCCCCGCTCATCGTTCCTCAGCCGCTCGTCACGCGGCCCCGCGGGCGGCGTCTCTGGCTGGTGGTTCATCTCTCGGCTCCTCTGGTGGGTATCAGGGGTCGACAATCTACACGCTGCGATCGCAGCGTCGATCACTTGGAAACAAAGGTTCTCTCTCGGTCGCTGAGCGCTTGGCAGCAGCAACCAAAGGAACGACGCCGGTCCCGAAGGACCGGCGTCGTCATTCTCCAGCCTGCTGTCGATGCTCTGACGAATCAGGGCACGTCGAAGTAGGAGCCGCCGCTGTCGGCCGCCACCGCCTGGCAGAAGGCCCGGTAGGACCCGCTGGCGGCGATCCCGAACACGTTGATCGTGGCGCCCTGCGAGTTCGCCGAGGCGATCATGCTGCGGTGTCCGCTGCTGCCGTTGGCGCCGCAGTTGGGGGCGCCGTCCGTGAGGAGCACGACCGCCATGTTGCTGCGCTCACCGAGGGCGAGGGCCGTCGCGGGGCCGGTGCCGGTCGCGCCGGTCGGGCGGAGGCCCATGACCCAGCCGATCGCCGACTGCTTGTTGCCCGAGGTGGCCTCGACCATCTGGCGCTGCCACTGACGGGTGCCGCAGTCGTAGGCAATGATGTTGAACTTGAAGTTGTCGCCCAGGCCCGAGACCGAGCGACCCAGCTCGGCCTTGGCGCGGTCGATGCGGACGCCGCGGCGAGTCTGGCCGTCCATGGTGGTGTAGGACTGGCTGTCCCAGCCCATGCTGCAGCTGATGTCGAGGACGTAGTAGATCGTGTCGTTCTCGGAGTCGATCTCCTCACCGTAGATGGTGGGAGGCGGGGTGTCCCGCGGATCGTCGTCGTCCTCGGGCTCCTCGGGAACGACCGGGGTCGGGACCTGCGGGGCCGAAGGCGGGCCGAGGGGCAGGTCGAGGGTCGAGCCAGGCGTGGTGCCGGTGCCCGGGGTGGTGCCGGGGCCGGTGCCGGTGCCGGCGCCGGGGTTCATGCCGCCGCCAGTGCTCTGGGCGAAGGCCATGCCCGAGGCAATGAAGACCGCCGCGGTGGTCGTGAGGAGCGTCTGAAGAAGCTTCATGTGTTTCTCCCGAGGTGATTGGTTGGTTGGTGCTTGAGGGTTAGTTCGTTCGAAGGGCTATTCGACCCATTCACTTCTAGGGACGCGAGCCCGCTTTTCTGCCTTGCGGTCCCAATTCTGGGCATGCGTAAGTCCTGCAGCCCCATAGCCAACAAGGTTGAGAATTTTTTGAGCCCTCAACCAGAGTGGGCGATTGGACCGTTCCTGGAACGCTTCGGCGCGAGATTGCGTAACTCACTTCGCAACAACGCCTTCCACGCCCTGGGCGAGCACGTAGGCGTGCAGCGCGTGGGCAGAATCCCCCGCTAGGTCGCGATAGAGCTGGGGTGCTGCCTGGGCCAGCCGGGGCAGCTCGGCGTAGATCCCGCTCGAGACCAGCTCCTTGACCGTCTCGGCCAGCTCGCGAAAGCCCGCGTTGAGCTCCTCGACGACCTCGGGCGTGGGCTCCAGGACTCCGGCCCTGATCGCGCGCAGGTAGGTCTCGAGGGCGTGGCCCTGCAGCTTGAGCCGCTGGGCGAAGATCACGCGTCGGTGGCGCTCGAGGTCGGGCGGCGAGCGGCGCTGGACCGAGGCCCAGGCGTCCTTCCAGTAGCCCGTCTCGAGCTTCAGGCGCAGGAGCAGGAGCTCGTACTGGCGCTGCAGGGCCGCGGGCAGCTCCTGGCCGTGGATCCGCTGGGTCGCCTGGAAGAGGTGCAGACCGCCGCAGTAGTAGCGGTGGATCGCGCCCGGGACGCGCCGCTGGCCCTGCTGCTCGGTCGCCTTGCGGTAGCGCTTGCCGGGCTCGCGCGCATAGTCCTCGAAGTAGGCCTGGTTCTTGACCAGCACCTCGAGCACCTCCTGCCGCAGCGCGGGCTCGGCCGATTCGCCCAGGATCTCGAGCTGCCAGGCGCGGTTCTTGAAGGGCGGGTCCTCGCCGCGGACCCCCGCCAGCGCTGCGTCGCGGCCGGCCTCCAGCAGCTGGGCGAAGGAGAAGGTCCGCCCGCCCGCCGTGAAGCTGCGGTTGGGCTCGACCCCGACCTCGACCAGCACCTTGAGCAGGAGGCCTGGGTGGCTGTCGATCGGGGTCGCCCCGCGGTTGCTCGGGAAGAGGAGGGTCTTGGGCAGGACGTTGTCGACCACCAGCGCGTCGACGGCCGAGCGCCCGTCGGGGAGCTTCAGCCCCTTGCCACGGACCAGGACCCCGTGCGCCAGCGCCCAGGGCTGGCTGGGGTCGAGGCAGTGCGCGTCCACGACCTGCCCGAGCGCCTCCCGCGCGCTGGCGGGGGCGGCGGGTGGGCTGGGCCCCTCCCTGTCGGCCGGATCAGGCGTCGCGGGAGGCGAGGGCTTGTCCGCAGGACAACCCGTGAGAAAGGGAACCAATGCGAAGAGGGCGGGCCAAGCCCGCCCTCGCGTCCTTCTGGGGGGGGCGGTGCCCCCCCCCAGCTTGGGCCCGGACTCGACTCGGTGATCGTGTGCTGCGGGGCTCTGCCGGCGAAAGAGGCCCAGAACACTCGCACCCACCCAATCACCCAACGTCGAATCCTCTGAGGAACGACTCGAGACCGCCTTCTGGCGGCCGCCTCGGATCAACCGCCCAGCCACTTGCGGACGATCTTCACGAAGCGCTCGTTCTCCTCGATGAAGGGCATGTCGCCGCTGCGCTTGAACATGAAGAGCTTGCCGTACTTCCCGTAGAACTTGCTGATCTGCTGCGCGTCCTCGGGCGAGGCCTCGATCGAGCCGCGCCCGATCATGACCAGGGTCGGCACGGGGCGCTTGCCCAGCTTGAAGAGCGAGAACTCGGGAATGAAGCAGCCGCCCATGGGGCGAGCGTAGGCCGCGACCTTGGCCGCGCGCTGCTCGTCGACCTTCTTGACCACGCCCTCGAGGGGCCCGTAGAGGCGGCCGATCTCGAGGTTGCGGTGGTCGCCGAACTTGACCGTGAAGCTCTTGCGATCGAGCGCCCAGCGCTCGTCCTCGCCCTGGGCCTGGTAGCCGTACTTCTGGCCGTCGAACTGACGCGACTTGCCGTAGTGCTCCATCTCGAGGTCGGCGCGCTTCTGGCCGGTGCGCACGATCCGCTCGATGCCCTCGCCGGCGGCCTTGTTGCCCGAGTGGGCGCCGATCAGGATCATCCGGCGCACGGCCTTGGGGTGCTTCTCCGCGAACTTCATCGCGATCCAGCAGCTGATTCCGTGGGCCAGGATCGCGAACTTGCCCTTGATCTTGCCCTCCTTGACGAGCTGCTTCTGCAGCTCCTCGAAGGCGTCGCCGATCCGCTCGAGCGGGTAATAGGGCTGGGGCAGGTTGGCGGGCTTCTGCAGGGGCGGGTCGACGAAGTCGTTCACGCCCGGCAGGCGCATGTAGAGGATCTGGTTGGTGTCCTCGAGGTTACGCAGGTAGGTCTCGAGGTAGTCCTGCTCCATGCCGTAGTCCGGCAGGACCAGCAGGGGCAGGCCCTTGCCGCGCGAGCGCATGGTCAGGTTGGTGCCGCGCACGCGGGTCTTGATCACGTCGCCCGACTTGCTCTCCTCGGCCTCCTTGGGGGGCGGGCCGATCTCGAAGCTGTCCTGGTTGACCGTCCACCAGTCGCGCCAGGCCTGCACGTTGGGCATGTCCTTCTGGTGGGTGATCTTCTCGAGCGACTCGAGGATATGGACCCACACGGTGAACTTGTCCTCGTTCTCCCAGGCCTCGATCAGCTTGGGGACGGCGCGCTTGTCGGGCACGCCGCGCAGGGCGATCGCGGCGGCGCGGCGCACGATCTCCTTCTTGGACTCGAGGCACTCGAGCATCCAGGGGACGCGCTCGGTGTTGCCGGACTTGCCGAAGGCCATGCAGTAGGCCTCGGCCAGGAGCGGGTCCTTGTTGCCCTTGACCTTCTCGAGCTTCTTGATCACGTCCGCGTCGCTGCACTGCGCGAGGACGTCGATCGCGCCCTGACGCATGTACCAGTCGAACATCGGCTGCTCGAGGACGGCGTTGAGGACCTTCATCGACTTCTTGTTGGTCGGGTCCAGCTCGCCGAGCAGCGCCTTGCGCTCCCAGGAATTCTGCGTCGCGTTGAACTTGCGCAGGAAGTCCTTGAACTCGTCGGCCCGGGCCGGGGCGGTCAGCAGCAGCGCCGCCAGGGCCGCAAAGAGGGTCTTGGTCGTGATCGTCTTCATGGGCGCTCCATGGATGAAGGCGGGATCCTAAGGGAGCCATCGCGCTGCGGCCACCCAAGTTCACTGGCCACAGGGGTCAGAGCCCGACTCGTGATACTTCTATGACAGTCCGTGGCTCCCCAGCGCTGCTGACCGAACGACGCGCGCCGGAGAGCCGGATTCACTCTCCCTTGGCACGGTGCAAGGCCCGCGCGAGTTCCCTCAGGCGCTCGGGCGCCGCGTGGGCCAGGGCGGCCAGGGCCTCGGCGTCGGCCCGATCGCTGACGGGGCCTCGGCGCAGCTCCGCCACGAAGTCGAGCACCAGGCGGCGCGCCGCGCGGAAGTGCGGCGCGTGGCGCGGGCCGTCCAGAGAGAGCACGGCCAGGCCGAGCACGTCGGCCATTTGCCCCAGGGGCTCGCCGTGGACGATCGCCGAGAGGCTGCCCAGCTCGTAGAGCCGCTGGCGCGCGTCCTGGTCGAGGGTCTGCTGGCCCTGGCGCGCGCGGAGGGTCGAGAGGGCGTGCAGCTCGGCCACGGCGCGCAGCTCGGCCCGCTCGGCGTAGTCGCTCGCGAAGCGCTCCAGCTGCTCGCTCCGGCTCCGGCTCGCGATCCGCGACCACAAGCCCTCGAGGCTGCGCCAGCGCAGGGTGGCCTTGGCCAGCGAGAGCAGCTGCGGCAGGTCCTGGGCCCGCTGGGCGAAGGCCTTGGGCGTGGCCTGGCGCGCCGTCGCGCGCAGGGGCTCGACCTGCGGCAGGAAGAGCCGCTCGCCGACCTCGCGGGCCGCGCCGAGGTCGAGGTGGATCAGCCCGTCCTCGCGGTAGGTGGCGACCTCGTAGGCCGCCACCTGGCCGAGCTTCTCGGCGCGCCAGCGCGCGTAGTCGGCGACCAGGGTCTCGTCGAAGCTGGTGACCCGATAGCGGAAGGGCTGCCCGAAGAGCCGCATCTCCCGCTCGACCTCGCGCTCGCGCAGGCGCACTACCTGGACCGAGTCCGCCGTCGGCCCGCCCAGGCGCGCGATCAGCCCGTAGCGGCTCCCGCGCTCGATCCCCTGGCGGACCGCCGCCACGAGGTCCGCCGGTCGCTTGAGCCGCCCCCGCTCGGCGCCTGCGTCCACGAGCGCCTGCTCGAGCTCGATCCGCGCCAGCTCCTGCCGCTCCCGCAGCGCGTCGGGGTCGGCGCCCTGGGGCTGCTCACGCCCGAGCACCAGCGCGTAGCCCGAGTAGACGTAGCCGCGGAAGGCGCGCAGCAGCTCGCGCCCGACCACCACGCTCCGCTCTCCCTGGGCCTCGGGGCGCTTGGGCTCCTTGGGCGGAGGAGCCTCGCAGCCAGCGGCGAAGCAGAGCGAGCACAGGAGCAGGAGCGAACGTGAGCGCATGGGCGAGGAGTATAGAGCGGTTCGTTGCGTTGCAGCCCGAACGGTGTGCCGAGCACGACGTGCACGCTTGCGGCTCGCTCCCGGGAGCCTCCACCGAAGTCATTGAGCTTGAGCGTGGCCGCGGGTTTGCCCTAGGTCCCCGTGCACGACGACTCTTTTCTAGTACCCCCTCTTACTCTCCAAGACGCAAGTCTTCCTGCGACCCCGCCTCGTTGGCGGGGTCGCGGTGTTATAGGAGCGCTCATGCAGACCCTCGCTCGCCTTGACACGGCCCCCAGAGACGTCTACAGCAGGGGGAGCGAGAGTCGCTTGAGTGAGCCCGAGCCCCACCTGCAGTTGAACCTCCCCCGCGAGACGGCCTACCTGGGCCTGATCCGCAAGGCCGTCGGCGTCACCGCCCGCGAACTGGGCTTCGGGAGCGAGGACGTCGACCTGATCGAGCTCGCCGTGGACGAGGCCTGCAGCAACGCGATCCTCTACGCGACCGAGGCCAGCCCAAAGCGGATCCACGTCGAGGTCCACGTGACCGAAGAGCGCTTCACGATCACCCTGATCGACGGCAACCCGCGCTATCCCTTCGACGAGCGCGAGATCGACCTCGAGAACCAGGTCGCCTCCGACGAGCGGGGCGGGCTCGGGATCTACATCATCAAGCGCTTCATGGACGAGGTCCGCTACGACTGCCACCCCGAGCAAGGGAGCGTCGTGACCATGACCAAGCTGCGGACCGTCTTGGCCTAGGGCTGTTCCAGGAACTCTCAATCGTGCCCGTGCCCGTGCCCGGAAAGCCTCGCATGGGAGGAGCATTCGCAGTCAGCGACAGCTCCTCGGCTCGTTCCGACTCGGGCATGAGAGGCTGGCGCGAAACCTCGGGAGCGACAGCTCCGAAACGCGAAGGAGCTGTCGCAAGGGCGACAGCTCCCTCCAGTGCGAGTTTGAACTGAGAAAACTCGAAAACTCGAAGCAGTAGCTCCGCTGGGTACTCACCGCGCTTTCTAGTTTTCCAGTTTTCTCAGTTCAATCTCCGAAACGCGAAGGAGCTGCCGCTGACAGCGACAGCTCCTTCCTGTCTTCTTGGATCGAACCGCCAAGGACGC
>MDTG01019265.1_pt1 | contig 35546 bp, 33 predicted proteins | sample 811421 | NCBI WGS metagenome assembly MDTG01 (sample SAMN05326645, study PRJNA326480) | marine metagenome | isolation source: seawater | place: Pacific Ocean: South East | collected 2011
AAGCGAGAAAAGGGAAGTAGGCTTGACAGGAAGCAGTTTTGGGAAGTCTATCGAGAGATAAACGAGGCGTTTCCGAATACTACGGAGGCAGTTAAGGCAGTCAGGCAGGGGCGGTTCGCTTTGTCGGGCAAATCCGTGAAAGGGAAAGCGGGAGCGAAAGGACCGAAAAGACCCGCGAGAAATATCGGGAATACGCCTTGGACGTGGCGGGTGAAAGAATGGTTAGGCGGGTTGTGGATGCGCTTGTGGTGGTTGCTTTCTTGAATAGCGGTCAGGATGTGAATTAAATGTGATTAGAGCATACAACGGAATGTGGAAAACAGGTCCGTGATTTACTTGAATCGGTAGAGGGGCAAAACGAAATTGCCACCATGTCTGAATTCATAGTCGGCCTTTACCAAGTCTATGTCCATCGGAAGGCGACGGACAATACCCCCTTCTACGTCGGGCTTGGCAAACAATCAAAATGGCGCACTTACAACCGCGCCAAGGACACTTGGCATCGGTCACAAGAGTGGAAGGATATTTACAAGGAATGCGGAAGGACAATTGAAATTGTAAAGGCAAACATCACATTGAAGGAAGCTGACGTGCTCGAACGTGAATTGATTGCGAAGTATGGTCGGAAGCAACATGGTAAGGGGCCTCTTGTCAATCGAACTTCAGGAGGTCAGACACCCTTGGGTACGGAACAAGCAAAAGGAAAGGACGACCCTTACGCGAATCGCATCATTGATGTACACACAGGAGATGTCATTTTTTACGGGTATCGGGAAGTATCAGAATTTTATGGGGTAGACAAATCCCACGTTGGAAAAGTCTTACGTGCGAGCAAAGAGACATGGATTCAAAAGGAGTGGGGTCTGATGCGGGAAGACGAGTATCTTGAATGCATCGCACAAGGGAAAGACCCCGTAGAAGAATTATCGCGTAAAGCCAAAATCGCCAAAGAACGATTCTTGAAGGCCACGAAATATGAGCGGACGGAAGAGCATAAAGCAAGAATGCGACAGGGCATAAAGGCAAGTAAGAAATTTTGGGCAAGCCGTCACAAAATTGGAAAGAAAGGTGCAGAGAACCCGATGTCGAAAAAAGTGATGAATGTGGAGACGGGAGAAAGATGGGATTGTGTAGTTGAAGCGGCCAAGGCAAATGGCATGAACAGGCATCAGATGTCAAGGCGATGTGCGGGCAAAATCGATAAGGACAAAAGGTTTCAATTCGTGGGCTGACATTCGTATCAGCCCTTTTTTTGTGCCAAAATTTGCACGTTTGGCAAAGGGTAGAGGGTGATTTCGCAAAATGAATGCAAAACCCCCTCCTACGTTTGTGACATGAGTTTTTACAACCCCCCCATCAGCGAACTCCTCGTGGACGAGCAGTTTCGCATCGCACTTCGAACTTTGGAAGTGGTTAAGCAACATGATAACGACAAGGCGACAAGCGTTGCGTACATGATATTGGCTGACTTCGGATATGTAGTACCTCAACTTTTTGAGGACAAGAAGTTCTTTAAGTCAACCTTCCGTCTTGCACACGAAAGCCTTGATGAAGCCAAAAAGTGTCGTCGGGCACTCCTCTATTTCCCCAAAGGGGTTGCATACGACAAAATCGAGTCCAAAATGAATCGTGCCCTTCAGGGTTACAACTTCGCTTTGAACTTGAGAAAAAGAGTTTGGGGCGAGCGCAAGGACTTTGCCAAGCACGAATTGGACAAAAAGCTGACCGAGCATGAATAAGGCCCAACGAAATCAGGTTTTGAAGCAAAGCCTACGGAATGGTATTGAGTGCTTTGAGATGATTACCTATCAGACGGGAATTGGATGCCATACAGGGCATTTTGAGTACCAAGCCTACCGCCACGGCATGAAAGGATACCACGAGGTCCTTATGCGCAGGATAAATCGATTTGGGACTCCCAAGGATTACTGCAAACACGACAACAATAACCACGACATTAGGTGAAATCGAGCAAAAAATGCTTCTTATTTTAGAGGCATGAGAAAACACAAGAATTTTGTTATGGGTTGTGGTCAGGAATGCCAAGCCCGCGCATTGGTTGTACTCTTCGCAATGGGAGGCGCAGTTGTCGGTGCGCTCGTTAGCCCTCTTTTAGACGAGAAGCGGGGTATTGGTGCTCTTGTCGGAGCGGGTGTGGCGGGTCTCGGAATGGGATTGATTCAAATGAATAAGTTAAAGCCATCATCAGAACAAATTGTTAAAGCCAATCCTTCGATAATTGCTGATGGTGATAAGATGTCGTGTGCCAACCGAGCATACAGAGAGGCAAATCCCGAAAAGTGTGCACAATACTGAAAGCGGGACTATGTGTCGAAAAGCATAATGTGATATGAAGGTAAAAGAGCAAACCAAGGAAAAGTGTAGTGAAGTAAGCAAATCGCAAGCGATTCGACTTGTGGATGTTTTTCTTATTGCCCCCTTCCTTGCTTACGTGGCGTTTAAGGCAAAAGGTCTTTCAAAAGCCGAGCAGGTTGCTCTTTATGGACTTGCAGGGGCCACTCTCTTCTACAACTTGAGGAATTACCTCGACACGAAAGAACAAAACTGATTTGACCCCCTCATCCAAGTCAGTTTTGGTAACAGGTGGAGCAGGATTTGTTGGCTCCCATCTCATTAAACAACTCATTTTAGCAGGTCATGACGTGACCTCCGTTGATGACTATTCAATAGGATTGCAAATCAACCACATTTCAGGATGTGATTATCATTCAGCAAGTGTGCAAGAATTCGTGCAATCAGATAAAGCATTGTCTTCTCATTTTGATGTCATCTTCCATCTTGCAGGGCTTTCTCGTATTCAGCCTTCCTTTGAGCAACCACACACAACGTTTGAAGCCAACACCGCTTCTACTTCTGCCATTTTGCAGTATGCGTGGCAAACAAATGCAAGGTTGATTTACGCAGGTTCGTCTTCTCGTCATCATAATCCCTATCAATCGCCTTATGCTACTTCCAAACATCTTGGTGAGGAGTTGGTAAGGATGTATCGAACCACCTACAACCTTGACGCAGAAATCGTAAGATTTTACAATGTCTATGGAGAAAACGAAATTCTGTTTGGCAAGTGGGCGGCAGTAATTGGCTTGTGGCGAAAACAGGTCTTACTTAAAGAACCAATCACCCTTGTAGGGGATGGCGAGCAAAAAAGGGATTTTACTTACGTTGGGGACATTGTAGAAGCATTGATACAAATCATGGTTCTTGAAAAAGGCGAGCACGATTTGGACGCATGGGAGTTGGGGTGTGGAAGTAACCATTCTTTACGAGAGGTCGCTTCGTGGTTTGAAGAGTACGCAGGGGCATCTATCAAATACATTGATAATCAAAAGGGCAACTATCGAGAAACCCTTCGAGTTTCTAATGAGGCCCTTACTCTGTTGGAATGGAAACCAAAGGACCAATTGAAAGAGTACATCCGTAGCCTCTATGTTTTTGAAAAATGTCGATGAAAAAGTTCGTATTTTTCGGACAGACTTATTACAGAAATCAATCGAAAACAATAGAGTAATGGCAGGACACAAATCACCCCGTAGACGCAGACCCTTTTCCCCTCGACAGGTTCAGAATGCGGCTACTGCAATGGGCATGATGGCCTATTCAGGTCGGAATACTTTCCGTTCACAATCAGGACAGGGAAGCGGAATGGATTTTTACGCGGCAGGAGAGCAAGCGGCTTTAGCGGCCTTTGAAGCAGGAGGAGTCAACGCATTGTTGGCATTCCTCGCAGGGTTCCAAGGCGGTCAATAATAAGAAGGGAACATGGCCTATAATTGTCAAGACACACTCCAATGCTACAACTCCATGGGAGAACCTTCCCACGTAGTTGGGCCATTTGGTGGATACACTTCAGTTGACACAGAAGGAAACACGTACTGCAACATTTCAGTAAATCCTGCACTTGACAACAATCCATGTGGGGTTACAGGAGTAGGAGAAGCACTTGATTCTTTCCAACGTAAAGGAAGGCGGGTAGGAACAGGTATTTCTACTTTCAGAAAGCAGTCGGGCGGTATGTTACCTAATTCGATGACAAACTTCTATTCGGCAGGTCAACAAGCGGCTTTGGCCGCTTTCCAAGCGGGTGGAGTAAACGCCTTGTTAGCATTCCTCGCAGGATTCAATAGCGCATCAGCAGGGTCCTAAAATCCTTCAAAACCATGTGAAAAGGGTGGCTTTTGGCCGCCCTTTTTGTTTGAATATATTTGGATTGTAATTTCGAGGGATGATTCACGAAGAGTTGTCTTGGATTTTTACGCGATTCGATGCTCACATCCCTTTTGCTTTTTCTCGGTTTAATGATGGGGAGATGGGTGGCATCTCGAAAGAAGGCTTCGTCGCGGCAAGAGGAGACCAAGTAGTCACCCGCGAATTAAGAGAATCGCTTATTGATGCCATTCAACACAAGCAGACCAACTATTTTGTAGGTGTTCCTTGTTCTCAATGCTTTCCCGAATACCATGAGTTAGCGATGAGGAAAGTACCTGACCAATCAAACGTCAAGTGTGCCGTTGTCATGACGAATCGCAATTGGAAGAATTTTGTAGACAATATCGGTACGGCCATGAAGGGAAAAAAGGTCTATTGGGTTAGTGGGGATGACCAAGATGTTTCCAAGTTGCCCTTTGAGGTTTATGATACCAAGTTTATTCCCAATAGGGACTCATGGGCGCACAAAGCAATGCTTCATGGATATGAGGAAGAAATCGAATCAGGGGCAGTTGTTTTTATCAGTTGCGGCCCCCTTGCTCGTGTGTTGGTTAAGGAATGGTTTCAAAAACGTCCTGATGTGACCTTTATTGATATTGGAAGCACGTTTGACCCATATACCCGCAATGTGAGGCATCGTTGCCATACAGGGTGGGAAAATGGCTTCAATGACGTTCCGCGTTGCGTTCAATGTAATTGACCCGACAGGGTACAAAAAAAGCCGACCAAAAGTCGGCTTTCTCAACGAGGGAGGGTATATCACAGATTCATCAGCATTTCTGCAAGTTCTTCGCCATGATTGGTCTTCTCACACAACTTCCGAAGTTCCTCTTCATAATACTTCGACATAAGGTCATCTGCCTCCGTCTTGTAGCGGTTGTAGCATCCGATGATTTTGATGGCATGGTTGTCAGAAACATCCCACGCTTCTGATACATTTTTCATCAAGACATTTTTGATGTTCAAGACTTGAGCCAAGGCCATGACCTTGTTGTCGTCATTATCAGAAATGACGCGCTTGTAGGCTTCTACATTTTTCTCTTCAAGACCTCCAAGAAAGTGGGTCAGACCATTCTGTGTCCACTCCATGTGGTCGGGCATTGTGCGCACTTTGGATGCGGTGGGTTGCTCATTTGTATTGTACATGAGAAAGGGGTTTGGGGTTAAACTCTGATGCTAATGTAAAGGGAACTTTACATACGAGTCAAGTATCTTGACGTTTTTTTTAAGAATCTACCTTGACTACCTTGCGTGACTATGAGCAAAAACCAAACAAAAGCATCCGATTTGACGTTGTTTTCCGCTTTGGATAGCGATAAGTATGAAAAATTTGTTCTGCCCTTCATCTTTTTCCCATTGGCCTCTAATGAAGATGTAAGGGTAGAAGTTCACTTGAAGAATTACGATTCATTCCTTGAATCAAATGCGGAGGGATTACAAATTTTAGAACAACAATTTGGCAATCGCTTTGCAATCCATCCCCTCAAGGGTAAGTATTTCAACATCTTGCCATGCGGGTCAACCTCACGATTCTTTACTGAACCCATTTTCCGTAGCAAATGGACGAAAATTTCCGACATTGATTTGATGCACGTCGAGAATCATCTTGTCAAGGACTTTGACGAGTTGGAAAAGGCCAAGCCATCAGACACTTATTTTGCATTAAAACGTGGGCAACACAAAAAGATAAGTGGAACACTTTGCGTCAAGACATTGGAATTTTATTCTTCCGAATGGCGGCAGAACCTTGAATCATATTTTCAAAACGTAGTTGAAGAGGACAAATTGCGAAAAAAGACTCATCCCTTTGACCAACCCTTTTACTATCATGACGAATTTGTAAATTATGATTTGATTGTACCTGTCCACGGACTTCCAAGTTCTATCGAGGGAAAAAACGTCAGGCCAATACAGGGTATTCACATTAGTCCAAATCGACCACCCTACCCTGAATTTGAGGGTTGCGCTACATGGGGCATTACAGAAGAGCGAAAAAAGGCGATTCAAGGATTGATGTCGTCACAAGCCTTTTCAGAGTTGTTGCCACATCTTGCACAGGAAATGAATGAACTCCTCGAAAAAATTTGAATTATGAATAAATACCATGGGAAAGGGGAATACCAACCCAACTCCAAAATCAGTTCAGATTTAAGAAGGCAAACAATTGATGACACTCCCGATGAGCAATTGAATGATTGGTATGCCACGTACTACGACGCAGAGTTCTTTATAGAATGCGATGGTCCTGAATACTTGCGCAATTACTATGGAACGAAAAACTTTTATCGATACAGATTTGATTCTTGGTTCGAAGAATTCGAATTAGATGGAAACATTCATTTAGACCTTGGATTTTCTACGGGCAAAAGTTTGTTTTGGCTTGCGCAGATTTACCCCAACCTTCAAATTCACACAATTGATTTCAATGAAAATTGTAGGAACATCTTTGAGCCTCTGCAAGAGTTAATTCCTCAAATCGTAGACATTAGCATACAAGATGCTTCGAAATTGGACTTCGCTCAAGAATCCTTTGATAGCATCACGGCTTTGGACTTCTATGAGCACACGCCGCTTGAGGTGATGAGAAAATCTTTAGAATTGAACTTCGATTTGTTACGCAAGGGTGGAATGATGCTTCTGTACGTTGGCAAAACACCCAATGAGGAACATATCAATTTGATTCCTGACGCTCAAACCATTGCGCTTTGCGTGGACATCGGCTTCAATTTTGAGAAAGAAAAGAATGAATTGCTTGTATTCAGCAAGTAAACCCGAACCAAACCTCAAAAGACAACAAGAAGGGAGGGCACGTTTGCCCTCCCTTCCGTTTGTATGAAATCTTAATTCGGTAAACCGAATCACTATGATGGCTCGAAAGTATATTAGGTTTGGCAGATAAGCAAATCGAGCATAGATTGCCATCATGAAAATTCTATTCCTTACGTCAGGTGGTCAAAGCTATGGCGAATCTCCAAGTGAGCATTTAGCCAAATTCATTGACAACAATAATGATGACATTTCCATTGATATGTATTCTTTGCGATTTGTCCCCGTCCCGCAGGACATTGATTTAAGACAATACGATTTGGTTTGGGGCGACATGGATGGAGGAGGTTCTTTGCCGAAAGCAAGACGCTTGGCGAAAAAAGCCGCTTTGCCTTGTTACTTGCACGGAGAGTGGATACCTCCATATCGGGTAGAAGAAGGATGGGAAGAAGAATTCAACGAGCGTACTGACCTTACACGAATTCATACCTATTTGGAAAATTTGGAGGCAATGAAAACGGCTGACCTCGTGAGTTTGGCAGTAGGAAAGACGGCAGGTGGTTTTGATTTCATCAAAGACAAATTTGGGATTGAGTTTGACAATGCCTTTTTACGCTATCCTGCTTGTCCTGAATATCTCCCTATCGAGGCAGAAAAGACAAATTCAGTAGCCACAATTGCACGGGCTAATGATGGAAAGAAGCGAGTAGACCACACTATCAAAGCCATTGAAAGAAGCAATACGAAGCCTAAATTCGTGTTGATAGGAGGGGAAATAGGTATGACTCATCCTACTATTGAAATTGATTCAAAAGGTTCTTGGAATAGTTACAACAAGGTCAAAATTTTTGCCGAAAGCAAGATTGCCGTTCAACATTGGTCGGGCATCCCCCCTGCCGAAGCAATCCAACAAAAATGTGTTGTTTTAAGCTACGACATTCCATATATGAGGGAATTGTACGGAGACGCTTTGATTTGGGTTGAAAAAGACAACATAGACGCACTTGCCGAAGCCATAGACAAATGGATATGGAATGACGACCTACGCCAAGAACACGCAGAAAAGGCATATCACATGTTTGTCAATGGTGAATTGGGGGTCAAAACACAAAAAGACAGAGCGGAACTTGTTACCAAGCATCTGCGTGAGTTGCTACGTCAATCGTAAAACTCTCTTATTTCTTTTTTGATGAACTCATTCACGAATGAGTGGACAATCTGCGCAGTCGTATTCTGTTGGTCCCATGCAATGAGAGCGTGGTCCTCTAACGCGGATGCGATGTCCTTTGATAGCTTCTTAATATCCATTGTTCAAGATTACAAACGAAAGTAAGAATGAAAATGAACTTGTACCACGAAAAAGCAATTTTGAAATGGCCTTCAGGATTGGGCAATTTTTTGCACACAACCCCCGCTCTTCAATTTATATCCCGAATAACAAACCGACCTGTTCGAGTGAAAATTGAAAATGATTACATCAAAAAGTGTTTTGTCGATGCTGAATTTTTGGACATGGAAAATCATTACTCCGATGACCCAAACCATTATTTACAATTTCACGAGTGGCACCCAAAATCGTTAGAGGACGATTACATTTATTTGTTTCGGGAAATGACAGGAAAGGAATTTCAAAATCAGCATAAACCATACATTGACATACCTGATATTTCCAAAATTCAAGAAAAACCATATTTTGTTCTTGTAAATGGTGGGGCAAAAAGTGAATTTGGATATGAAGACCAAAAGAAAATGACACGAAGAATGTTGGAAACAACTTTATTTGTGGCGGATGAATTTGATGTGGATGTCATTTTTTTGGGCAACGATTATGATTACAAAACCACAAAAAAGGAGATGTCTTATTTTGATGACCTTTGTAGGGTTATTTTGAATGATATACGCTTTTCATTGTCCATTTTGAATCATGCGGCTTTTGTAGTGGCAAATGACACAGGATTATACCATGCCGCTTGTGCCATGGAAAAAGAGGTCATTGTAAGTTCTCGTGTGCCTGTGCGCCCAAATGGACTGCCATCCTTGTGCATAAACAACCTTAATCCCAACACCCGTAAGGTTTCAGAGGAGGATTGGGAGAAAGTCATCCACGACAAAATTTCAAGTTTTGCACATTCTCTTGTTCGTATGTAACAAAGTGCATCTTTGGTAATAATGCTTTTATCCCCTTACTTGCATTTGAAATCAAACCCCAAGCACTATGAGCATTCAAGAAAACAATTCCCTAATGAAGAGTCAGTTGTTGACGCAAGCACAGAAGTGTCGTCAACGTTATGAGCAATTGAGCAGTTCAAATGAGTCTTTCAAAAGACAATTGGCAATTGAGAATTTGACGCGGGCCGTGCATTTTGAATCTATCGCTCACAATCTTTTGAAAGTTTGATTACTTTGTGCCCATGGATATTTTAGACCACATCGAGTGGGAAATGAAGCACCTCGAAAGAATGCGAGTTCATGAAGAGCGTATGTACAAAGTGCGTTTGGCTCTCGCTTACGCTCAAGCAACTGAAGGCATACCCTTGCGGATGTTTGGAGAAGTACAATTCATTCATTTGAATTGATGGAACGTGATGAGTTAAGAGAAAAGGCATTTAAGTGGTGGAATTCAAAGTCACCCGAAGCAAAAAGACTCATTGCGGAGCAGAATAAAACCCATATCACAAGTAGACAATTTTTTCGAAGCCCTGAAATGATAACGAGGGCCTACTTACGTTCCAAAATCAATAAGGATGTCAAAAGTTGATGAAAAGAAGATTGAGTTCAAAGCGACCTACAAAGACACTCTTCTAAAAATCCATGAATTAGGAAGTTTGTCCTTGCTACGGCTCTCCGACCTTGAGAAGGATTCAAACGTCGTGGAAAGAGCAATTGTCCATGTAAGAGCCATGAAAGAGGCATCACAAATGGTTGCAGACAGGTTTTCTGATTTAGAAATTATCTACGAAGAGTATGAGTGGGAAAAGGAGAGAGTAAAGAATTTTTCAACTTCTCCCGCTCATGACAAGTGAAGAATACAACAAATTAGTCCGACAATGCAATATGGCAGTTTTACAAAGTCAGACATCCTTTGATTATCAAGGCAAGGAGTATAGCGTTGAGTTCAGATATGTGTTGGCACTACTTGCAAAAGAACATGGATACTCCTATCGATTTGACAATAAATTTTTAACCCTTAAACCCTCACAATCATGAAACCTCAAAAGGGAGATGAAGTTTTGATTCACGGCATCATGGAAGATTATGGCGAAATTGTCGTTGCGACCCCAAAGGCTTATTTAGTCAAGTTGGGAATTCGAAATGAAGGTTTTTGGATACCATCAAGCCTGTGTGATTTTGCAGTTACAGACAGAGGATTTGAAGCAACTGCACCCGAATGGTTTGTAGAAAAGGTTGAAACGACAGAAGTAAAGTGATGGGTTTTGAATCAGGAAAAGGATGGGTGAACGTAAGTTTAACTTTCAACATTCACACGATGGATGATGCTTCGTCAATCGAAAAGGCAATCATAAAGTACATCGATGATTGCATGAAAGACAAAGAGTACCCTTATGAACGCATGGAATTGGAACACCTTGAAATAGAGGGGTCAGACATAGATTACAGAGATTGGGAATATGAAGACCGAATCAACTATTTTGAGGACACGAGAGAGAAGCGTTAAGAACTTTTGATATTAAAAGAGTGTGAGGCGAGTTGAATTGAATCGGGTGTTCTATTTTGGAACGCTCGATTCTTTCATCAATGGATTTACCACTACCTGACGTTTATCATGAATTGTCCATTCGGATGGGTGAAGATGTGTACACTTGTGATGTGAGCGCATTTGGGATACCGATTTTGAATTACTACGCCATCATCATGGTTTTTGAGATGGAGAGCAAATTTTTCAAGGAATTAGAATTTGAAGAGATTTTTTTGAATCAATACTACCCTGTCCAAGACTACGCAAGTTGTTTGAGCAATCTAAAAGCCCTTCAGACAAATACTGAATGGGTGGTTGAACAAGCCTACAGAGCATTTGGAGAAGCAGAATGGTCTTTTGAACAAGAAGAAGAGCAAGAAGAACAAGACGATACCTAATGCCTAAATCAGGACACATCAACGATTTTCATGACTACGTGTCCGATTTGAAAAAAAATGAGGCCACGTTTAAGGTAGAATTCAGCGGTAATAGCCGCATAGTTCATCTTTTAGACGCATACGGAGAAACCATTCGTAAGCGTCTTTTTTTTGGTTACGAAAACGATGAGCGTATGAAGGGATTAGAATTCATTCCTATGGTCAGGCGGGAGATTCGTAAGCAGTTGAAAGAGGGGTTATCTGTGCCCGAATACGTGGAGGGAGTGCGTGTCGTGAAATTTGACTCGAATAACCTGAAAAAGGCCGCTGAATCAGGTAAAACGCTTCACGAAGTTGATTTGAATGCTTGTTATTGGGTAACGGCCCATAAACTTGGGTTTATCAGCAAAGAACTTTTTCAAAAAGGTTGGAAGAAAAGAAGAGAGTGCAAACTTGGGTTGGTTGCAAGCATAGGCAGTTTGAACAAACAAACTTACATCGAGCATTACGAATATGGCAAGAGTCATGGTATGAAAAAGGACGATAAAGACCATGACTTACAACCATTCTATTGGGCAGTAATCAATGAAGTTTCGCGCATCATGGAAAGCACTATTGAAAAGCTACCAAAGCATCATTTTATGATGTGGCTTACTGATTGCGTCTACATCCAAAAGGAAAGTCTTGAATTGGTGGAATCACACTTTTCTGAATTAGGTTTTGAACACAAGAAAAACACTTGCCACATCTCCAACATTCAGCCAAATCGTGTTTTTTGGGTAAATCATAAGACAGGAGAGGAGAAATACATTTTCTACTCGAAACAAATGGACGTAGCCTATGTGGAGAAATGAACACACACCTGTTCAAAACGAACTTACATTACACACGGAAAGATATATCCCCAAACATACATTGCGACCATGCCTTTCATTCCCAAAGCCAAGAAAAAATCAGATGCGGACATTGCTCTTTTACGGGTCAAATACGCTAAACATCAATTTGAGATTAAACCAAATCTTTTTTTGACGCTTGATACTTACAACGATTTAGCCGAGGCATTCAATAAAGCCGCTCAAAAGGGTAAAGATTCGTTCAAGTTCAGAGGTCATGTCCTAACAACAGATTATGCCGCCTTTTGTTTGCATCGATATGACAACATTGACCCCTCTTTTGATGAAGAGGCGATTGCATGGTACGCTAAACAAATTGAAGATGCGAAAGGTAAGGGATGACAATGATGAGTTGCTTGCCGTATTGTCGCAAGCGAATGCAATCTTATATGATGGATATGAAATGGCCTTGGTAGGTCATAGCGTAGGCTCAAATCCCCGTGCAGTCTATGATGTTTCCGTCATGGTAGACATTCATATTAACAGAGACAATATGACCTATGACGAGGCATGGGAGCATTTGGAATTTAATGCATTCTCAACTGCGCACCCTACAAACGAAAACAAGGCCCCCATTTTTTTATACCCCTATCATTGAACCCATGTTTGAACCAAAAACCAAACTCCACCAAATCCTTCATGACAAAGGATGGAAAGTCAAAGATTTAGAACGTGCTCTTCATGAAAGAGGATTGAAAATCGAGTATTATGCCCTTACCGAATATGCGAATGGTAAGCGTAAAAACATGACAATTGAAACTCTGAATAAACTCTGCGTGACGTTAGATGTGACTCCAAATGATTTGGTTGAAATCGATGCCAAGCCTTTGCCTCATAAACAACGCCGAGTAGAAACAAATTCCAAAATTGTCCACGACGAATCAAAAACGGACCCTGTGGGCCAAGAGGTTGAGCAATATGAGCAACACGTAAAATGGGCGGAAGAGAGAGAAGCCGATATAAGGGAAGAATATCAAAAGGTGGAGAAGGAATTGAGGACAGAAGAGAGTAATGAGACAGAAGATGAAGACGACGACTTTGGCTTCTAATGACCTCACCATTTTGGAAATATCTGTTGGTTTCCGCCAAGCGCAAGAGATATGTCACCATGTGGGTGGACATAGCCTCTAACTTGGACACATTGCCCTACTTCGCCTCATTCAAAGATTTGTGTTCCAAGCACAATTTGAGTCGTTCAAGCCTCTACAGGCACATGGAAGAGGTGAAACAATTTTGGGACGAAAATGAAATAAACTTGGGACAAGTTTGGGACAGAGGAGGAATTGGTTTTCATGAAGTTAGGCAAAAACCTGAAACAAAGGTGAAACAAACTTGGGACAAAGTTGAACCAAAGGTGAGACAAGCAAAACCCAAGAAAAAGCCAAACACGAACGAGAGTGTTCGACAAGAAATAATTGATTACCTGAACGACAAAACAGGCAAGAGATACAGACCTACAAATCAGAAGACAATCAAATACATAGATGCCCGAATCAAGGAGGGATACTCATACAAAGATTTTTGTCAGGTCATTGACAACAAATGCAAGGTGTGGGCAGGGACAGAGCGTGAAATTTACTTGCGGCCTGAAACCCTTTTCGGAAACAGATTTGATAGTTACTTGAACGAAATGCCAAAGAATCCCGAACTATTCTTGCACCAAAAAATTTCCAATCATGTTACAAAAGCAGAGCGATACGACAACGCAATTAACGAAGCAGGAACAATCAACTTTACTGAATTCGTTGAAGTTGACAAAGGAGACGAAAACGATAGTTAAAGCTACTTTTAGCGACAAGATTAGGGACCTTGGTGAGGAAGGATGGCAAAGTGTCTATGTTGTTCTCCTGAAGTGGTGCAAATTTCTTGGTATTAAGGAGGCCCCTGATAAGGAGGAGATGAAACTCATATTGTTCTTTATCAAACAACATTTTGCAGAGTTCACCTTGGACGAAATAGTCAATGCATTCAATCTTGCCGTTGCCCGCAAATTGGATATTGACCCCAATCATTATCAAAACTTCAGTAGTCTGTATGTAGGGGGAATTTTGAACGCATATAAAGAGCACAGAGGCAAGCATATTGTATCATACAGGCAGGAGGTCGAAAAAATCGAACGAGAAGCACAGGACAAGGCCAATAAACCTTCTGCGGAGGAATTGCATGAAATGAGAGTGAATTCGCTCTTGACGATTTGGGAAACTTTCAGAGATGGAGATGAAGAAGAGGTCGAGTGGCAAGTTCATGTCTACTACGACATTCTCGTGGAGGCAGGACTTATCAATTTGACCAAAGAACAAAAGGCGGATATTCTGCAACGCGCGAAAAGCATTTGTAAGCAGGAGGCGTTGACGCAAGTCAAAAATGAATTTACCCGCAAGAGGATAATCAAGGCAATTACAGAGCATTCATCAAAAACCCCTGAAGAAAGGGTCTTGACAAAATGCAAATTGCTTGTAGTGCAAGAATTATTCGAAAAATTAGTTCGGGACGGATTAGATTTAGGTGAACTTCTTAATCAAATGGAAGATGATAGACCTGAAGCTACCCGAGAACGAGGACAAGAGGTTGGTTCTGTGGACCAAGTTTGAAGAGATTGCAGATGAACATCCCGAATTGTGGCAAGCCTTGGAGGAAACTTTTACGTGCCCTTTGGATGTGCGATGTGAGATGTGTTTTCTCATGGAAAAAGTTGCTCCTATTCTTATTCAGGGGCAGAAAGCACAACTTCGGTATTCTTTGGAAGAAGCAGAAGCCGTTAGCAGTATTCTTTATGGGTCCTTGCCAAGAAAAATGTCTTGCGATTGCGGGCTGAAGGAGGCTTTAGATGAAGTTAGTGGGAAAAATAGAAACCATTTACCCCGTAAAGGAGGGGATTAACACGCTTGTAATCAGCAAGAAGTACAAAAATCAACCACGTCAAGAAATAGCATTTACTTTATTTGGTGATTGGGAAGAGCGATTGCAAGAATTTGATTTGGGCGACCAAGTAGAGGTTACATTTCAAATTAAATCAAAGTTTGTGGGCGACAGGTCATTTACCGATTTGATATGTCGCAAGATTCGGCTTATGCACAAAACGAGCAAGGGCCAAAGTTCAATCGATTTCGGAAAATCATGAAGCAAGTAGATTTCGTACTGCCCGTCAACAAGACAAAAACCATCCTTAAAAGGGGTTATGATAAGTATTGTGATACTGCGCTTGACATCATTGCCAAAGAGTATCAATGCGAAGTTGCCTCATCGTCGAAATCAAAGTTTGAAAAGGCATGGATTGATGCTGTTCTTATTCGAGATGGAGAGGTAAAAGGTTGTGTAGAGGTAAAAAGTCGAAATATGAATTTTGACAAGTTGAAGCAGTTGGGTTCCTACATGATTAGCTTCGACAAAATCAATAAGGGGGCAATGATTGCTTCAAAAGCCTTTGAGTGCCCCTTCTTCATCTTTGTGGTCCTGATTCCCGACAAACGCATATTCTTTTGGAAAATATCGGATGAAAAAGGGAATTATTTGATGCCCTTACGAGTGCAAAGTCAGAAAACACCATTCAATTGCGCAGGTGGAGAACGTATCGAAAATGTCGCCTACCTCCCGTTGGACAAAATGAGAGAGATGCACTTCGTTACCGAGAACTATTTTCCGTCCCTGTAAGGTGCATTTTTGGGGATAACAAATGTATTTTAGGCAACGCCTGTTTGCTCCTGATTGAGCCTTTCAAGACGTGCTATGCGCTCCTCAATATCTGAATTCTTTTCAAGGTTTGCGATGAACTTTGAATAGAAATAAATTTGGTAAATTAGCACGAAAGTTGTGAGCGCGAAAAGCCCAATGCCAAACGTTGAAGCACGGCCTTTGCTATCAAGATATTGGGATGGAATTTGAGATGCCATGACTTGAATTTGAACAAAAATACAAAATGAGCAAGCGTTATCTCGGAGAATTGCTGAAAGGCAGAAGCCATAAAGAAGGTGGAATCCCCGTTCGAGTGGCAGACGACCACATGGTAGAAATGGAGGGTGGAGAAGGCGTGGTGAACAAAAGGTCTATGTCTTCAGAAAAAACATACGAGTTTGAAGGCGAAGAGATGACGACTTGCGAAATTGTTAGTGAATTAAATCAAAAAGAGGGTGGTGGGGTTAAGTTCGATTGTGATAGCGTCGAGGGCAAAGAGTACAAATTTGACAGGGGCGGAATGGTTTCGGTCTCTTTTCTGCCGAACATCAAATACCACATCTTCCAACTATACATCTAATGACAGATTCAGTTTTTTCAGGAGACGATACAATTCTTCTCGTCAAGCAACTTATCAGGTACGACATTCCCTTTTTGTTGCTTGGCAAGTCCTCAATTGGAAAGTCCTATTCTATCATTGAAATGGCAAACCGATGGAGGATGCCGAAATCAATGTTATACATCGGTTCAGAAAAACCTTCAAACATTGAAGGATTGCCCCGTCTTACAGGGCAGAGAGCAGGTGCGGACACACTTGAATTTTACAAGCCCAATTGGTTTCCAAATACATTCAAAATTGAAGCGTATGTGAAAGAGGGCAAGCAATTGTTTGAAACTTACATCAATGAATTCTACGATGGTGATAAAGAGGGATGTTTATCAGGCAAAAACTTTGAAGCACTAAATGCCATTTTTGAAGGATTGTTTGTGTGGGAATGGGGAAGTTCAACGACAACTTCTGAAGGAATGAAACTTGCGAAATTAGGCGAGGGATTGTCAGAGGAGTTTTTGAACAACAAAGCGATGAATGTTCAAAGGGAATTGTATTCAGACGCAGAAATTTTCAAATTGGAGAGTGAAGCCATTGAAAAGGGAAAGGCATTTGTTGCCCGCGATGATGTGCGAGACCTCTGCCTTTACTTGAGCACATTACTTGGATATGGGAATTTTTGGCTTGTGTTAGATGAATTGGACAAAGTGGATGAAAGTGAGCAAGACAAATACGCTCCTCTTCTGCATATTGTGCGAGAACGCACCATAAAAGAATACTCAATGCGCACCCTCAATGACGGAAAGGGGGCAGGAGTGCCTGAAAAGGTAACTATGGGGGCTAACTACCAAGAAGTCAAAAAGACGCTTGATAAGGCCATTGAAAAGGATATGCCGCTTTTAGATACGCGAATCATTGGAATTGCAAACGCCACGGACAACATTGAAGACGCTTTATTCCGTCGTTTTTGTCATGTGATTGTGGAAGAGGTAATGATGGTGTCAAGTCCCCCCGTCGAAATGACTGCAATGCGCGAGTGTTTGAAAGAGGTTACAGAAAAGTCCAATGCTTCCGCTCTAATGGAAGACCTCGACTTCAAATTATTGAACGAAGTCAATCTACAATGGCAGTTTGGATTCTTACCTACGATGCTCAATCAACAGGATGGAGTGTACAATTTTATCAAAGCAAACTTCTTGGATATTCTTACGAGCAGAGGTATCAATGAAGCCGATTTGACCTCTATTGCCCAAGGTCAGAGAGCAACGCAAGATGAATTGTATCAAAGGACTGCCGATACTGCGCTTTTCAAAATCATCAGAAACAACTTTGGAGTGGACGATGAAATGGATGGTGCGGATAGCATCGAATTTCAAAAAGGCATCTACAAATGTTTGGCCTCTGCAATTCAAGGAGCCTCGTATTTCTCTTCGGATGAAGGTCAGAGTCGAGAGGAAATTAAAATGAATGCTTTGAAGCAAATGATTTCTGAAGCAATCAATGACGCAGATGGCGATGGAGATATGGCGGCAAAAATTTTACTGACTCAAATGAAAACAGAGGCCGCTGAAGTATCCAACAATTCAGAAGCGATTGATTGGATGAGAAAGCTATTAAGTTTGGTCGAAGAGAGTAATGAAACGATTGCGCGGAAACCTCTCGTCAACAAATTCTATCCTGTGGCAATTGAATTCATTGCGGGACACAGGGCAGACCTTGATGAAAAAAATCAGTTGACTCGTTGGTTGAATGAGTTCATAAAGACGAATATCCAACAAGATGAGATTGCCAAAGATTCAGCGGAAGTGAGTCAAGATGCACTTGAGAAGATTACTCTTGATAATGTCAAAAACGCCTTTGTACAGAACAAACAAGTTGCGAAACCGATTTTCAGAGCCTTGAAGGAATTAGAATACAAAAAGGCGTACAAAGGGTTTGCAGACTTCTTGTTGAAAAACAAGCAAATTGCCCAAGAACAACACGCAATTCTCTTAAAGAAGATTAAGTGATGTCCATGATTGTAGACATACCTGATGCGCCCTACGAAGATTTTGAGGCGTGGTGGGATTGGTATTTGGTTCAAATCGAACGCAATATGCCTGTCCCGATGTCTGTAATCAATGCTTCGGACCAACCTGCAAACTATGCCCGTATGCTACCCGTTCTTGATGAAGGGCAACGAGCAATGTATTGGGCCGCTTGTCGGAAGGTAGTCAATCTACCGCCTGATGTATATCTGAAATACGACCCCGAAAGCGAAACGATTTATAGCTTTTGGGATAGACAATTTGAAGTTTACCGCATTGGATTGAATTCATCATTTTTCTTCTCCATTTGGTATCCTCCTATTTTGAAAGCAGGTCTTACCCATGAATTAGGGCACATCTTAAATGGTGACTGCATCAACATTATTAAGGGACATAGCTTTTGCTCGAATATCTGTGCTGACGTTCGCATTAACGCCCAAATTGGTGACGAGTTATGTGACCAAAAAAACTCTCTTTTAGTCTTTAGACGAGCAACGCAATTGTATGTTCCATCAAGATTTTACCCCAAAATTGGCTTGCCTGTAAATGAGGCAGGATGGCCGTTTGAAACCACCCACAATGCCTATCATCAATACCAACCTGAAGATGACAACCCGCCATCTGAAAAAGGTCAAGATGGCGGTGAAGAGGGCGGTCAAGAAGGTGGACAACAAGGTGGTCAGGAGGGCGGTCAGAAAGGCGGTCAGGAAGGCGGTCAGAAAGGCGGTCAGGAAGGCGGTCAGGAAGGCGGTCAGGAAGGCGGTCAAGAGGGCGGTCAGGAAGGCGGTCAGGAAGGCGGTCAGGAGGGCGGTCAAGAGGAACTTCCAAGAGTTAATGACCCCAAAGCAGAAGAAGCGCGTAATTCACCGATTGGTAACGGAAGTGCAGGAGGGACTTTTGATGAGCCTATTGATAAGCCCGAAGGACAGGGGCAAGGGGAAGGCCAAGGGGAAGGAGAAGAAGGTCAAGAAGGAGAAGAAGGGGGAGAAGGTGCAGAAAAAGGAACAGGAACAGGTCAGGGACTGACAGAAGAGGAGAGAGAGATTCAGGATATGCTTCAAAAGAAGTCAATTAAAAAAGGCATTGAGGGAAGTCTCAAGGGCCTTGACGACTTATTGGGAAGCGATAATGTAACGGATAGTGAAAAAACCAAATTGAGACGTAAAAAGAAGCAATTTGAAGGCTTGCTTGAAAAGTTGAAATCATGAGTACCAAGTCCCTACAAGCCGAATACGACAGAATTCTTCAGGAGGCCAAGGAGATAACCTTGCCCATCATTGATAGATTGACAGGCAATCCGAGCAAGGAACAAGCGGCCTTTGCAAAAGAAGATGGAATCATTCACATTCCATGTGGAGTAAAAAAGCGTGTTCCGAAATTGGACCCTGTAGACCTCGACAAGGCGCAAGCATCACAGGAGGCCATTAAGGGTGAAGTTGAAAGAAAGCCTTTTGAGTACCCTGATGCGCAGAGGGTTATGGGTGAGAACAAGGCGGGTACAGGAACAGGCGAAAGCCGAGACAAAGTTGTTCTGCCCGTCATGGGCAAACCATCATGGTTCAAGGAACTTAAAAATCTTGTAAAGCAGTTTGGTAGGCCAACGCGCAAACGAGGCCGAGAATACTACGACATTGAATCTCTCGTGAGAAATGTGCCCGAAAAGGAAGCCGCAAAAAAGAAAATGAGGGGAGACCTTGTATTTACCATCGTAGATACATCAGGTTCAATGCTTGCCAAGTCTGCGACAGGGCGAACGTATATGCAAGAAATGGCGAAGTACGTCCCACAAATTGTAGAAGACTATGACGGGTTTGTGTACGTCATCGATACTGAAATCAAAGACATTTTTCCCAATAAGGCCATCAAAAAGGCCATGTCAAAAGCAAAAAAAACTGCCGCGTCCAATGAAATTTTATTAGCAGGAGGAGGCGGTACTGATTTCAAAAAAGCGTATGCAAACATTCTTGCACGGAAGAGACAGGAAAAGTTTGATGCTCTCATTATTGTTCTCACCGACGGGGGAGTTAGTCTCCCTGCGCAAATGATTCAAGAGTTGGGAAGTACCATTCTCGTTGTTCCTGACACGGAATTATCACTTTTTGAAAGAATGAATCCAAATTTCTTGGCGTTAGCGGCAAGCCCGAAATTTCCCGCAGTCAAAATTGTTGCAGTCAACTTTAATACCGAATGACACAAGACGAATTAAATAAGAGTATCGAATCGCTTATTGTCAATAAGCCCGAAAACACCATCTTCACTCATAGTGAACTGAATTATTTGCGTAAATACGACAAGTGCGAGGATTCAGGATTGAGTGAGGCTCAAGTTTTTGAAGAAGTATGGAAGAGGGTAGACAGGGATAAGAGAGGGAAAGAATACACCGCCACTACCTTGGTCACGCATGGGGGGAGCGGAAAAGCCATTACGACGGCACCCCTTGGAGAGTCAATACACGTTTTCAATGACGATTACTTCTGTCATGTGATTACCCGTGCGCTGACAAGCGGCAGGATGAAAGATGTCTTCATGAATTATGATTTCGGAACCATCGCAGAATACTTCTATTTGGGAAATAGCGATTTTTTGCCCGCTTATGACTTGGTAATTTCTCAACCTCCGAAACATTGCCAATTTGCCGAGTTGGATGGAGATGAAAAATTTGCTTCCCTTGCGAAGGAAAATGCAAGAATCTACTACGCAGTTCGGGCTTTCAAATTTGTACGCAAGGGAGGTGCGCTTATGTTAATTGTTCCAAGAGACGAGTTCAAACAAAGCCATATTGAAGTTGTGAATTTGCTTTTTGAAGAAGAGGGGGCAGACTTCATTTTCCAAAAGCCGCACGAAGCCGACGGGCAGTTCATTTTGAAATACAATCGACTATGAGACCTTTACCAAAATCATATATGACCAAAACTCATGCACAGAGAGCAAAAATGCATGAGGATGTGCTTATTGCATTAGAAAACGCGAGTAGCACTACGCTTCAAAATATCGTAAGACAATTGGCGAATGTAGACGCGAAGCGAATGTTGATGAGGGAAATGTTAGTAGCCTTGAATGAAGGGCAAGACCTGTATTCGGTGCTTGTTCAGATTGATAGCACTATTGAAAAGGATGCAAAATACGAAGAGTAAATGAATATCACTCGACTCAAAAAAGATTTAGAGGCGGTCAAACTGACATTGAAGTTTGAGCCGATTATAGAGGCCATCAAAAACAGAAGTGATGGAGTTGACCCCATGACGGCTGAAGAGCGCATGGAATGGATAAAAAGGTTTGCTTTGAAAGCGAATGGCAATGGTTATCTGTTTGTTGAAGACTTTGTGAATGGCAATGTGCGTATTCCTAACAACGCAATGGCCTTGGACACCGATTCGCTTGGCCGCAAGCTATTGGAAGAATTTTCTGCGAATGACATCTTCAGCGCGTGTACTTACTATTCGCTTGCTATCGATACGGAGTTACGCGGAATCAACGTTGTTGGCAATCCCCCAATCCTTAAAGACCTTTTCAAAATTGATAAAAATCAGGTCACATTTGGCACACGTTACCAAGCAGATTACCCTTTCATCGATGAAGAGTACAAAGGGGCAAACATTACCACATTTGAATACGGAAATGTTAAAGCACAATCAATTGGTCCAAACAAAAACCGATATGTCGATGACTTACCTGCCATTCCCGACACTCTTGTTGGAAGCGTCAAAGAGTTAGACAAAATCCTCAAAAGGGAAACAGAGTTGTCCATTTCTGTTGGCCGTGAAATCGCAGACATTTACCAAGCAGGAGTTTACAAAATTGACATCTCTGCACAAGACATTCTCGATTCATTTATGCTTTACCATGAACAAGGCTCTATGTCTCTTGATGCGGGAGTCCTTGAAGAAGCCTATCCTTTCAAATTTATCCTTGGAGATGAATCGGTAATTGTGCCGAACTGCATTTTCAAATTTATGCAGGAGTTGTGTCAAACATTAAGAGATGACCAAAAGGCGAAGTTCCGTTTTCATCCTTTGTCTGATGGCTACATCGTGGATGCCTCTTCCATCGCATCAGAGGCTCAAGACATTGAGATTGATGGAGAAGTAAGAGAAGTCTTTATCAAAAGGATTATTGACAGGTCGTGTTTCATCTTCAAGGATTTTGATGACTATCCAAATCTTTTTATGACCTTCCAAGAGGATGACATCAAGGCGAACCCACCCACTATCGAAGAGGTCGCCCAAGCGTCTATTCAAACATTGACATTAGACAATTTCACTCTGATTCGTCAGATGAAGGTCAACTACAAAGGCCAAAAGGTTCCTATGAGTGTTGCGTCATTGGACAAATGGTCCAAAAGCGACAAAAGCTATGGAGCCGCTATGGAAATTATCAACGAACACTTGGATTACTACACCATCGTTGATGACAATGGAATTAGAGCCAACAATGGTGCAATTTATGAGGCAACAAAAAATGCAGTAGCAGAGAGAGTGAAATCCCTGCCCAAATCCGTTCAGCAGAGCACATTTGAGCAAACCCTTTCGAAATATGCATTTACAATCGAAGAGACATTTTTCAATTTGAATGACGACTTTTCGAATCCTGAAAAGGTCTTGGGATATTTTCTCGGTATGGGAACAGAGCCGAATACCCTGTTCTTGGGTCAGGCAAACCCGTATCGTAATCTGTGTGCAAGATTATTAGGTATCGACTATGCTTTGCAATACAATTCATTGTGCAAGTCTTCGTGCTTGGCGGGTTACTTATTCATTCATTCTTTTGAAGATGACAAACCCATTTTTGTGAATGCTGATGTTTTCCTCGAAGGAAACTTCTACGACATTGAAGACCGCGTTTTAAGCGAAACCTTTCAAAAGGAGGTTTCCGAATTCTTTGGAAATGATGAAACGGCAAAGGAGGTAATTGAATCGCATCTGAAGTTGCTTTCAGCCCACGCACCGAAATTCATGAAATTTCAACATGGTGAAATTGAAGAGTATGAACGCCTTGTTCGTCGTAACGGAATAGGTGCGGCGTATTCCTCACCTGATAACCGCATGGAAGAGGTTACACGATTGACTGCGACATTAGGTCTCTTGCCTACAAGCAATTCGTCTTCCAACTATAGTAGTCGTGGAGACAGACCAAGTTTGTTAAATTATTTAGAGGATTTACCATCACCCTACAAATTCAAGCCGACCGAAGGCTATAGCGAAGCGATAAATAACGCTGTAGAAAAAGCTAAAAGATTTGTTGCACGAGCCTCAAAAATGGCAGGAAAGGACTTCTCCGAACGTTACAACAAAGACAACATAGGTCAGCAGGTAGTAACAAGAAAGATGGGTGATTACTTCTACGAATACAATCGACGAACGGGTAAAGACTTATATGGAAGAGCATCTGACGCAATTCGCTATAATCAATTGTCAAAAAGTGACGCGATAAGGAATTTCTATGCCAATCCAAAATCTGAAAATGCAGGTGGTAAAGAAGTGCTTTCAAATGGTGTGACATTTACCAATAAGGAATTGGGCGAAAATGACCAAGAAAGAGAGGTGAGGGTATTGGTTGTCCCCTTTTCTTCAAAAGGTACTTTGCGTAAGCGGGTAGATAAGAAGATGACCTATCCCTATGTAACAAAGGGAATTATGGAGTCGCAAAAAGAGGGTCGTAGCTTGGCAAATTCACTCCAAAATATGGGTTACGACTTGTCAGATAAGAATGTTGTGGCTCAAATTGCGCAAATCCTCACCACACGGGCAATCGGCATTTTTCACGAAATTTCATCTCAAGCAAGAATCGAAGGAGATGAGTTGTTGTCTTTTGCCATGGCAACTGAAAGAGAAAAGAGAGAACAGGCTCAAATGGCAATGTATGAGGTTTTTTGGAATTACAAGTACAACAACTTTGCCACCAAAGCATCCTCTCAAGTTCCCATTTTCTTGGAGAACATGAGGCATTTCGGGGATATATCACGCTTCGTGCAAGATGCTACTCAATCTGACGGGAGACCCGCAGGATTTTCTCTGCGACAGGCTCAAAAAGATGGATTGAAATTCTTGGGGGCGAGTGGAAATAGCGGCTTGTTGGCACACGAAGTGGGATTTGGTAAAACTACATCGGCCATTGCCAAAGTGAGTGACCTTTTCCTACGGGGTGATGCAAAGAGAGTTCTCATCTGCGTCCCAAACCCCGTTTATCAATCAGGCAATTGGGAGGAGGAAATTCAAGGTGCAGTTAATTCTGTTGACAACAGAAAAATCACAAATGGTCTGTTGCCCTCAAATATCACCTTGGTGAAGTTAGGGGCGATGAATTTCAAAGACTTGTTGGGCACTCCGTTGAAAGAAGGCACCGCAGAATACCTTCAAAAAAGTGAAGGTAATGGATATAGTGGTCCAATTTTCTACTCTGATGTTGAGATAGAACTGATTGAGAAATTCAATGCGATTGCTCAAGAATTGAACAAAAGGATTGGGGGGGCAAAAAAGAAGTATGGCAAATTCGAAGGCTCCATGCTCTCACGTAGGGAACAGACGTACAACAAGCCCGATAATCCCAAAACGTGGATTAACGAAAATCCGTTTTTCAATCGTGGACAAAAACTTGAGAAAAATCAAGTCATCCGCTTCAACAATCAAAAACCAAACGATTTAACGGCATTCGGGAATAGCATCTTGACGTTGAATTATGATGATTACGATTTTTGGGACTACAATTCAGGAGAGGAATATGAGTTTGGAACTGCATCAGACATCCTTACAGGAGTAACAAAGGATTCATTTCTGAAAGATTTTGTTACAACTCTTCAGAGAGAAGTCAAAGGTCTTCAATTTGATGAGAAGGGAGGTGACATCAGAACAATTTACAATCAACTGATAAGCATTCATGACAAATATCTCACTCAATACGAGGCTATCAATAATTTGGTAAAAAATAAAACCCTTCCTCAAGGTACCGACGGAAATGATTTCTTTGTAACGAAAAGACGTAATGCCGTAACGACCTTTGGAGGGGCATTTGGTTTGGATAAGGGAGTGGCAACAAAACTTGAAAAGAAAGGAATTGCACGTTCAAATTTTTATGGAGGAAGCGGGCCAAGCATGGAAATTGGGGTAGCCCCATATACATCTTATCGTTTGTTTGATAAGCTATCAGACCCCGAAAAAGCAAAACAAGGTGGATATTGGCCGTTTTTCGGCACAAGGTCGTTTTACGAGCGTGTGATAGTGCCTTATCACACGAAGCGTCACGCAAAAAAGCCCTACTCAACATGGCAGGAGTTGAGAGATGATATGAGGGAAAAGTTTCCCATTACAGACTTTTCATTTGGTGACGCACTCGGTAGTCCGCCGCCCGAAATTCAACATCTTGCTCTGAACGAAATTCGCACCGCCCTCGAATTACAGATGACGGAGGAAATTGCGTTTTTCATTGATAACTTGAGGAAACAAGCACCTCTATTTTTGGGTACAATGAAGGAATGGGCAAGCAAGCCTAATTCCATTGTTTTGTGCAGTCATTTGGCCGTTGGGAAATTGTCGGTGGCACGACGTTTTGGAGAGGAAAGTGTACGATTCATGAAAGGAGTCTCCATGGAAATGGGACAAATGGTTCACTATCGTGCGACACATCCGAACTACAAGAAAAACGCACAAAACTTTGAAGCAGACGCAACAGATAATCGGTTTGATGACAACATTTTTACACCAAGTCAAAGAGCGAAATTGTTCCTGTCAGAGTACAGGGGATTTGATTTGAATAGGTTGTCATGTGATGCGTTCATCGTAGACGAGATTCACAACTTCAACAAAGCATTTTCACAAGTAGCCAAAGGCACCCCAATGCCCGACCAAATAGTAACAGGAGCGGGGGACTATAACTACGATGCCCAAAAAAATGCGAAGGTTCAAAGAATCCTCATTCAGGGTCGTGCGGGAAGTGATGTGACACAACTCATTTTCGACACGTCAGCGAATTACGATTTGAGGGCGGACGTTCAAAACTTCATTGCCGTCTCTCTGTACTTTCAAGACAGAGGACAAAAAATTGCCATCAATCAAAAGCGCAAAATTGAAAATACGATTTTCCTCTCGGCCACCCCTTTCACGGATGACAATTTTCAAATGTTATCGTTGTTTGGAACGATGAGTCTCGACAAATTAAGGCAAGCCCACATTTTCAATACGTTTGATTTTTTCCAACTTTATGCAAAGGAGAGGTGGTCAAAGGACATTGATTACAAAAACAATTACACCCTGTTCCCTAAAATCGTAGGGTATAAGAATATCTATTCTTTGTCCCAACTGATTCGGGCGTACACCAATTTCAAGATTAGCGATGAAGAAATCAACGCTAATCGACCTGAAAAGGTCATTTTGGGAACCGATGCACCAAAATTGAAGGGCATTACTCCAAAAGAGCAAGAAGGGTTGTCTAAAGCCATCTCCCAAGTACCTTTCAGCGAGGCGCAGGAGAAGATGAATCGTGACTTGGAAAAATTTGTTACCCTTGACTCTGATTCTCAATTGCAATACACGCAAGCAGACTTGCTTAAAGCCGAAAAAATTTACAAGAAACTTCAGAAGAAAAAAGGCGAAGGCAACCCTGAAGTAGATGAACTTGTGGAGCAAATTATGGGCATTGTCAAAATCACCAAAAAAGGCAAGAACAAGCCCGATTTGATTGAATGGGAGGGAGCGCGTGAGGCCATTGAGTTAGAGCCGTTGGCGGACAGACTTCTTGAATTGGAACCCACGAATAAACTTGGATTGAACTTGCGGTCTGCATTGGATGACGAATTCATCCAAGAAGTAGAAGGAGAAGAGGGAGCCGCAAAACAAGAAGAAGTAGACGATAAAGAAATCCTTTCGGCCAATGCGGTCAATAGCGAAGGCGCAGATGAAAGTGTTGCCCAAAGAATGAGCCGAAGAGCACTTCAGGCTTCTATGCAACAACAATTCAATCTCATCACCCCGTATTACTCAACCATCAACGCGGACAAAAATTTGATGAACCCCTATCTGCCTCCTTTGGATGGCACACCAAGTCAAAATGCCAAAAGGGTAGTGGAGAATAGTCCAAAATTGTTGTACGCTTGTAAGGCCGTTGTTGAGGTGTTGAAGTACGCTATTGATGAAAAAGGTCAAACGTACATGGGTTCAAATGAACAAGAGGAAATCATGGGTCAAGTGATTTTCTTGAGGAACTACAACTTTACCTATCACGGCAAAGGCTTCTACATTTTTGATTTGATGAAGCAGTATCTCATTGATGAAAACAAAGCGTTATTTGAAAAAATTGTAGAGGATAGCGGCTTCGATGTTGACCAATTGTTTGCGAGCATCGATGGAAGGACGAGGAAGGTAAAGGATGCAAGCGGTGAAGTGATTGATGAAAAGACACTTATCGTGGAGCGGTTCAATAAAGGGCAGATTTTGGTTTTGTTTGGAACAGAAATCATCAAAGAAGGAATCAATCTGCAAAAAAATTGTCCCATCATGTACATCTTACAAGTGGGCTTTGTGCCCGTCGTGTATATGCAATTGCATGGACGAGTGTGGAGGCAGAAAAACCCATATCAATACGCTTTCCTTATCAACGTTTTGACACAAAATAGTATCGATGCGTTTACCTACTCGAAACTTGAACAAAAAATCCAAGCGGTTAAGCAGATGTTGGAAGGAGACGTTTATGATGCGGAAGAAACTCAATTCGATGTAGATGTAGAGGGCATAAAGGAAAGACTCATCAATGACCCTGCAAAGTTGGCAGAAATAAAGTGGGACGACCTTCAGAGCACTTTGTCACGTAGAGTTGACACTTTAACCGAGGAGATACCGCTAATGCGTGACCTTGAGAGCACCTATCCACAAGCAAGGGACAAGTATCAAGAATTGATTGACAGAATGAATCTGTATTCATCGTTGGTGGACGATATGGAGGTGTCCTTAAATGCGCGTTTGTATGCCAATTGGTCGGCACGAGGCAAGTTGAACAGGGACGCGAAAAAAGAGGCAGACAAAGCATACAAGGCGCAATTCTCTGATGACAAAATCAAAACTGCCTTTGAAGAGAATCCATATAAATTCACGAACAAAGACGGAAGCCCGAAATATCTTGAGTACGACGAGATTTTTCAGGAAAAACGCAAGGTCTTGAAAGGAAGGCCCGCTTACCAACCCATCAGCGATGAAGATGCAAGAAAGAAGTATCTCGAACTGCGGTTCCAAGGCAACAAAGAGTTTCGTGATTTCGGGGTCGATACAACATTTGATGGAGCGTTCAATTTCACAAACATCACACCAATCCTTAGTGTCAAACAACAATTACCAAAGCTAACGCCAAGGTATCCACGAGTAGTAGACGAGAAATTGATTTTGAGTATTGTAGAAAACGCCATTCCCGACCCTACAAATGTGGAAAAAGTTGTGGAGGCGTTGGGTGAGTTTGCAAATTATCAAAAGGTCTACCAAGCTGAAAATGCGATTGCCACGGCAGTTGTTTATTACATGGAAAGTCAAATCACCTTGAACTCATTGGAGCCTCTTATCACAATAGCAACAGAAACTACAGAATCCTTTGACGAGGACGGCAATAAAGTGACAGACACCAAAACAGGCTTTACCATCGCGGAGGCTGTTGACAGAGACCAATCAGGCAGTTTGTTCACTTCAGGCTACTCACGATTTGAAAAAGCCTTACGGGATAGTGCAGATTTGGAAACGATTTCACGCAACATCAACGCATTTAATGACATCATTTCCAATAGACAAATTGAAACTGAAGATGGCAACAAACGCGATGCGGACTTGTCAGACATTCCAATTATTCTTGAGCAAACAGAGAGGGAATTGGAAAATGCACAAAGTAAACTTGACAATAGAGACCAAACAATTCAGGAATTGACTGCACAGGCGGCAGAAGAGATTCGAGCGAGGGAAGGTGAGATAACACCTGATGTTGATGCACGGGTAAACGATTTGAAGGCCATCTTCCCTTACTTAAATAGAGCAACACGATAAAATGACTAAAACCGAAAAATTATTGAACTCGTTCGGGTTGACACTCGATGACGCGGCCTCGATTCTTGATGCCGAAATGTTCACAACGCTCAAAGAGTTGGACCGAGCACAAGGCGAATTTGCCTTGTCCCAAAGAGACCTTTTGGACAATCAAATTTTGGCCTATCTGAAAACTCCTAATGTGATGAACATCATTACAGAGAATCAAAAAGAAGCAATTGTATCTGACGATTTTGGTGCTTTTGATGATGATTTTGACGACATTTTTGGTGATGATACAGATGATTATGATGTGCGCGTAACGGCACCAATTGATTTAGGTGATTTAGGAGAGGAGAGCGAACCGCCCTCCGTAGTCGAACCAAAAGAAGAGGCGGAAACTCCTATGGTCTTTGCTCTTAAAAGTGATGAAATATCAGCGGTACAATTTTTTGCTGATTTCGTGAAAGATGCCATCCCGCAAATTGATGAGGAAGGGGCGTTGGTATTCAATGAAAATGAATTTTTGATTCGGGGAATGTTCCGTGATGACTTTCGAATTGTTCAAGCGTTGCCTTTGGATTCCGCAGAGATGAGGGTACAAATTGTTGGTCGAGATGATTCAGAACTAATTAGGACGTATGGTGCGGCATCTACAATTCGTGTTCAAGAGCCACAAAAGGTCGAAGCGCGTGTTATGTCGTTGAAGCGTGAGCCTATAAGTGATGTCTTTACCACCCAACAATATCTCGATGGGGGTAATGCCGTGAATGTAGAATTTACATCCATCAAAACAAGGCTTGAGCAAGTAAACGACAACAAGGAACTGAAGCCATCGTTGAGCCTTCCTTTGGGCAAAGCCGTTCATCCATTACAAGTGTGGAAAAGCAATTTCTACCTCACACCAAATCAATTGTATGCTTTGGCCGATTGTGATGAATTTTTCACCGCCTCCGTAGGAAGTATGCGATTCATTACAAATTTCTGCGAAGAGAACGACTTGAAGCAATTGCGCATTTTTGAGATTGGAGGGCCGCACTTGGATGTTGCCTTCAACAATACCCAAAACAAGACAATTGAAAATAGCCTCATCAAAGACAACAAGGAATTTAGCGCAAGGGTATCGGCCCTTGTGGGAGATTCCATCTCTCAAAACAGAAACCTCTATGTCGTAGGCTTTGTGCAGGGCCTACCTGCCGAGATTAAGTATGAAAAGGTGACAGACACAGAGGTAGAGTCGTTAGCGGGATTCTATGTTTGTTCTGACGCTCAATCAGGCTCTGTCGCATACATTCCTGCCCTTGTATTCAATTACTTCAAAAAGTATTATGAAATCGATGGCGTTGCGATGGGGCTATCAGGTGCAAAAAATCAAAAGACCCTCATTTTCAAAAATGGAGATTTCATCAAGGGATTTTTGCTTTTGGATTCTGACAAAGTTGTGATGGGTACTCCCGCACGGCTCATGCCCTCTAAACCTTTGGAGTATGCAGAGGTTGTAAAAGGCGAGCATCTTACTGATTTTGATGGTATCGACATCGAGCAGTATCTCAAAACCCAAGTGTCCTTTATTGGTCAAAAGGAGGAAAAAGAGGTGGAAGTTGTGGAGCCTCGCATCGAACCAAAAGAGGAGCCAAAAGAGGAGCCAAAAACCCTTCAAGAAGAATTTCAGGGATACATCGATATGTTCACGCAAGCCCTTCAATTCATGGAGGTTGGAGAGGACGATGAGCAAATCAAAAAACTTGAAGATGCAATCGCAGGGGCGAAGATTATGTTAATGGATGATGACGTTGAAGATACCCCTCCTTCAGAGACACCTGCCGCAGATTTGGAGATGGTACAAGAGATTGTAGAATCGCCGAGCGAAGAAGAGCAGTTAGGACAAATGGCTCTTGGTAATGACCAAGAAATTCTGCCTACCCCTTCTGCAAACGACCCTGTGGCCGAAGCGATTGTAGAGGCCGAAAAAGAGGATGTTTTGGAGACAGATGAGGACAAGGCCCGTGAAGAGGCCCAAGCCCGCAAAGAGGCCCAAGCCCGCAAAAGGGTTCGGTTGACGTTCTCATTCAACCCCGACAATTTATCCGTAGATGACGCAATTGATATGGTTGAACATTACACGAACGCGTATCGCACTTTTGGTGACATCAGCGAGACAACTATTAGTGCAAACATGTTTTTTGCGGATGCCGAGGATTTAATCCCTGAACTGCCCGATGGGTATGTCTATGACGTGCAGATATTTGAAAAAGACGCGGATGGCAAAGAAGTCCTGATTTTTGGTAAACCTGAAGTGGTCGAAGATGACGAAGACGACGACGAGTTGGATTTGGATTTAGATGACGACGCAGGGTCCGAAGCAGATTTTCTCGACCTCGACCTTGATTTCAAAAAGGGCGGCAAAATCAAAATCAGCAAAAAGGACATGACCAAATTACATGATGGGGAAGAAGTCTCCATCGATGGTGTGGTTCTTGAGTTTGGTCATGGCGGAGGAGTTCCCAAAAGAAAGACCTCAATCAAAAAGGTAATGGAGGGCATTCGAAAAGGTTCGGGTGGTCCGTATGCAGTAATGGCACGTATGGGAACACGATTGGAGGAGCAACGCTTGGTTGCTTACCCCCAAGAAGTCCCGCTTGAAGTAGAAAAATTGCGTCACGAATTCCCTCAAAGCAGAATTGAAATTGAAGACGGAGGCGGTAGAATCATTTACGCGGGAACGCCAAGTGTCGAAGTTACTTTTGAAAAGGGTGGTGCTATTGTTCCGCCTTTGAAGTTTGAAAAAGTTGACTTCCCCTATTTTGAATCACTTGGCATTCACAGACATAGAGCGAAAGGGCACGAATACGATTTTATTATTGATGAATATGTTACCACAGAAAGCGCAGAAGAATTTGGAGACCGCGAATTTGGTGGTAGCGTTCATCTCATAGTAACTGACCCAAAAACAAGAGAACACGTAGACTATATGCGCTTTCTCAAGAATTATGATGAAGCGGTTGTATTTGCTGAAGGACAGAATCAAGGAAAAATTGGGGTTGGTCACATGGCGAGAAGCGGATATGCCCATGGAGGGGTGCTTTCCATTTATGATTTTGAGCGCGACTACGACTTAAATGATTTGGAAGGTGCGATGGTCTTCAGTAGGTTAAGTGAACGGATTGGATACGTTGGCGACAAGATTACAGGAAACCTGCCAAGCCGCATTTTTGTCACCACAATGAAGGGCGGCGAAAGCGGCAAATATGCAGATGTGGCAGACTTATTCGTATTGCGTGATGCAGAGGGAAATAAAATCGGGCATTTGCCTGAATATGAGCGAGGCGGAGAACTTCGAGATGGAAATCGACTTGCTGACCTTGCGGATTTAGTAGAAAAGAGAGGACCCGAAATACGGAAGGTTTATGAAAACCTTGAAGATTTCAGAGAACAAAAACCTCGCACCGAGGAAGAGATATTAGAATTTGTGAAGGAGCAATTTGCTCCCTTTGATGAGCCTATAGAGGATTTCGGGGTCATATTGGCGTTAATCTACGCCTTCAAAGCCCTGCCTCAAAATATGGCAAAAGGCGGCAAGACGGGCACGTACACCATCCATCGTTCTGAAGAACTTGGTTTAGATGATGAGTTCAAATATCATGTACTCGGACCTGATGGGGGAACAATTGGATGCCAAACGAAAAAAGAGTGTCAAGAGGTTATTTCACTTGCAAAACAAGGCGCAATAGAATTTGCCAAGGGAGGAAGGCCAAACCCTACCAAGCACATCCGAGTTTTTTTCGTCCACAGGAATCAATTTGGGTATGAATTGGAAGATGAAGTCATCGAATCTACCAAGGATGTCGAAGAGGTGCGAGAAAAGTGGCAAAATGAAATGATGAACGACCCTGATTTGATTACCTATCAAATTATAGAGGTGAAGGCGGATGGGTCAGAAAGGAAGGTTCCGAGCAAATTTCATGGGTTTGCCAAAGGAGGTAAGACGATGAACGACAAGGTTTCGGACAAGATTCGGTTATTGCGGAAAGAAGGCAAGCCTCAAGAACAAGCAGTAGCAATTGCGTTGTCAATGAGAGATGAGGGCAAATTAGAAAAAGGTGGCAAAATCTCGGAAGCCATTGATTTGGCAAAGGAAGCAGTCAAAGCCATGTCTGATGAAGAAGTGGCAACGACCCTTGTTGATGTCATTTTCAGTTCTTTAGACTCTTTAGAAGTTGACACCACCGAGGATGAAGCCTTGGCCGAGGCTCGGAAAGACATTGAACACTCGCGCAACTTGCTTATGAACATCCTTGACGAAGCACAAACACCTGCACCATGAAGTACAAAGTAAAATCGCGTTATCAAACCTTTTACGATGGCGATGACCTCGAAGAGGCATACCAAATCTTTGAAACTATGAAGAAAGGGGGGACTACCAAGGTTTCTATGACCCCTGACCTTTCGGCAAAAGGATTTGTCAAAGACTTCCAAGTGTTGAAGAACAAGCTGATTTTCAGTAGCGAATATGCGGCTTATCTCGTCAATCAATACCTTGGCAGATATGAAACACCAATCGAATTGGTTGGCAATCAAATCATCGTATTAAACGACAAATTTGTTGCAAAAATTGTATATTTGACTGAAGAATTATTCAAAAAGTCGGCTGAAATTACATCACTTGCGAAAAATAAACTTGGTATTACAAATGATGTAAAAAAGTACGAGATTCGTTTGGATGGAGGCAAGACAAAGCAGATATTTGCCTACTCCAAATCCGACGCGATTACGGAGGCCAAGAAATTAACTGACGATAAGATTCTGAACATCAAAGAATTAAAAGATGAGTGAACTGAAACAATTGGAGGCTTTGTTTGAACAAATGCCCGAAGGAAGCGGAAAAGAGGCCGTCAAAGAGAAAATCGAAAAACTGAAGGCCACCGAAAAAAGCCCTAAAGAAGAGGTAAAAGTTCAAGAGTCGGTCGAAGAGGTGGTTGAGGAAAAACCCAAAAAGACACGTAAGCCAAGAGCAAAGAAGGCGGCTCCAAAGCCAAAAAAAGCTACGAGGTTTGTCTTTGAAAAGAAGGTTGAAGGCGGAAAAGAAGTTAAGGTCATCGAAGCGATGAGCGAAGCCGAAGCGAAGGAAGCGATGGAAGGTGCTGACTTTGAGTTTGTCAAGCAAATCACACGCGGTAGAAGCCCCCGTGAAGGTTTTGTCGCAGACAAAAAGGCTCCTGCAAAAAAAAAGGAGGCTGATAAGCCCAAGCGTAAGCCAAGGGCAACAAAAGATGATAGAACATCCATGGCGAAAGCCGCAGGGATGAGTGAGACCCGCGCAAAGAAAATTTCTGAAAAGGTTGCCACGGGCAAAAAGCGCGGTCGCAAGCCCATGGATAAAGAGGCGTGGTTATTTGAAATGCCTTTGAAGACCCAAGCAGGTAAGGTCAAGCGTAAGATTGTCAAAGCAACCAATGAGCAAGCGGCAATCAAAGCCGCAGGTCAAAGCTACACTCTTATCCGTAAGTTGACAGAGGGCGAGAAGCCAAAAGTTGGCACCATGGACATGGAAGGGTATGTAGCACCACCCAAACGTGGCAGAGGTCGTCCAAAAGGCGTGAAGAACAAAGCCAAGGCTCCCTCCAAGCCAAGTGAGATGCCTTCAAAAAAGTCACAAGCCGCTATTAAGGCCAAATCCGAAGATATTGGTGAAGGCATTGCGATTGCCGATAAAACAATGAGAGGAAGCCTTGAATATGTGTTTGATGCATTGGCTAACTTAAATCAACATATCGGAAAGATGGAACGTGAAGTTGAAAGTATGCAGGTCGAGGTTGCAAAGTTGATAGGGGTGAAGCCTCCCAACCAATATGCCCGTGGAGGCAAGACATCTATGGTCAACGATTACCAAAGAGAAAGGGGGGATATTAAGAAAGCGTCAGAAGCGATGAATGACCATCTTGATAAGGTGGGCATGAGCCTTTTTGATGAATCGCGTCCAAAAAGTGGGGTGTATAGAACTATGCTTGGAAGGTATGGTTGGACTGATTTCGACGCAGATGTAAACTCTAAAGAGGAATTTCTCTTTGAATCAGATGCTATCGAGGATTTCACGAAATACTTGAAAAAAGCATATCCCGCAGGTAAAAAGATGGCTCACGGCGGTATGCACCGACAGGGCTACGACGACAAGTTGGATGAGAGCCTCGCTATGAGAAGAGGCGCAGGGCGCACCAAAGAGCAATCTCGTAAAGACCGACGCGACGAAAGTGCGGGAATGGAGAAGTCAATGGGACGTAGGAAGTATTCATCCGTAGGCACTATGGACATTGATGACCGAATGATTTAATGGCACGAAGTAAAAAACAAA
>MDTG01223340.1_pt1 | contig 35546 bp, 36 predicted proteins | sample 811421 | NCBI WGS metagenome assembly MDTG01 (sample SAMN05326645, study PRJNA326480) | marine metagenome | isolation source: seawater | place: Pacific Ocean: South East | collected 2011
AAAATATTTTTTGGAAGATCTAAAGATAACTTCAATAATTCAGGAAGGGGCAAAGATGAAATTAAATTTTCATATCTAACAACTTTATCATTAATTTTAATTTCTTTTTTTTTTATATTTATTGATTGAACTTCTGAATTTAGTTTTATGTTATTTGGACCAACTTCTTTTACAATTAAATCTGACAAATTTTGGATGCCACCTGTTTTTGGGTAAATAAACTTTTTATTATAACCTTCAAATTTATTTTTAGTTATTGCTCCTTTAATGATTTGAGAAACATTTGGTGGGGGGAAAAAATTCTTACACCATTCTGTGGTAATATTATTTGCATGTTCTCCCCAGAGTTTTTGGTTATAAGGAAATAAAAAGAGATCTGATATAGTTTTGCCAAAATTTTTATAACAAAAATTTTTAAAGTTGTTTTGTTTTAAATTATCCTTATTTCTTTGGAAAAGATCATATAATGCATCATAAATTAAATTTTTTGGTAATCCATTTAGATTAAATTGAAAAGGATAGTCAATGTATCGATTATTGGTAAAAATTTTACTTTTTCGTTCTACAGAAAAATATTTTAATTTAATTTTTTTTATAAACTTTTTTGTTATATCGTTGTTTAGATGCAACCAATGGCCAGTATGGTCAAAGTAATAATCTTTAATTTTTTGAGTTGATGTTAAGCCTCCTGCTTTACTTTCTTTTTCAAAAATTATGAAATTTTTTTTTATTGAAAACCCAGAGCATAATCCACTCAAGCCAGCACCTAAAATAACATTTTTTATAAACATAATTTTTTTCTTTATTTCAAATATGACTATGTTAGTAGCACAATAATGAATAAATTAAACCTTTCAAATTATAGATAAAATTAAATTATTATAAATATAAAATATTTTTAAAAAAAATTGATATGTATAAATTTAACCCAATTTATAAATTACTGATTAGTTTAAAATTAATTAGTAAAAAAAATTTAGATATATTCTCAAAAGAAACTCGAGATGCTAATATAAATGTCTTATCTGATAAAATTAGTAAAGTAATATTTCTTGAAAAAATCAAAACTAACAATTTGTATTACCGGTTTAAAAAAAAGATGGTTCATGGAAATAAAGTTAAAGTATTTACAAAAGATAAAACTATAATTACAAAAAAAACGATAGAGGATAAGTTAAGATTTAACAATTTTAAAAAATATATATCAAAAAAGGACGTCTGTGATTTTGGATGCGGAAATGGGTCTTTTTTAAAATTAATTAATAAACATTCGAAATATGCTTGTGGTGTTGAGTTATATGAAGAATATATTCGTGACTTAAAATCAAAAGAACTAGATATATTCAGTGATATTAAAATGAGTAAAAAAAAATTTGATACTATTTTTCTATTTCATGTTCTTGAGCATCTTACCTACCCTATAAAAGAACTTAAAAAATTAAAAAAATTTCTAAAAAAAAATGGATCAATCATCATAGAAGTACCTCATGGTAATGACTTTTTATTGAGAAACTGTGATAAATTTAGAAAATTTTCATTATGGAGTGAACATCTAATTCTTCATACTGAAAAATCTCTAATTAAATTTTTAAAAAAATCTGGATATAATAAAATTAAGGTCAAATATTTTCAAAGATACAATTATCTTAATCATTTTTATTGGTTAAATAATGGTAAACCTAATGGAAATATAATATTAAAAAATAAATATGATATTAATATTGATAAAAGTTATAATACATTTTTAAACAAAGCTAAAATGACTGATACATTGTATTGTATAGCCAAACTATAAATAATATTAAATGGCAAAAATTTTAATTATTAATCCAAATAAATGGGGAAGAGGTATTACTTTCCTCTGGATGGCAAGTCATTCAGCACTATTAAAAAAATTTAATCATGAAGTAAAATTATTTGATTGTACATTTTATGAGCATTGGAGTGAAAATGAGATAAAATTTAATAGTGAAAATAAAATGTATAAGAAATCTGATTATGAAAATTATATAAAGTATAAAAAAAATGATGTTAAATCTGACCTAAAAAATACCATTAATAGTTTTAAACCAGACATAATTTTTTGGTCTTCAATATCTTCACATATTCACAGTGAGGGTGAGTATGTAAATATACAATATGGTCATGATTTATTAAATGACATGGACTTATCAAATATAAAAAAAATTACAGGAGGTATACAAGCTACAGCTGATCATGAAAAAGTTTTAAAATTATTTAAAAGTATTGACTATTTAATAAGAGGCGAAACAGAAATGGTTCTATTGGAAATCGCAAATAAATTAGATAACAGAAAAAATATTGAAGATACTGATGGTTTAGCATTTGTGAAAAATAATGAAATAATAGTTAATCAAAAACAAAAAATTATTGACGATTTAGATATAATGTCTCCATATGATTATAGCATATTTGAAAATCAAACTTTTTTTAGACCATACAATGGTGAGATTGTAAAAGCTGTAGATTTTGAAATTTCTAGAGGTTGTATTTATTCTTGTTCTTATTGTGTAGAGACAGTAATTCAAAAATATTACTCATTTAATGAAAATAACCCAAAAACTGGTGCAATTAAAAATTTTAAAAAATATCACAGATCAAAGTCTGCTAAAGTAGTTTTTCAAGAAATTAAAGATCTAAATATGAATTATGGAATAAACTTATTTAGATGTCAGGATACAAATTTTCTAACAATTAATAAAGGTTTATTAGAAGAATTAGGTGAATTAATAAACAATAGTGATCTTGATATTAAACTTTATATAGAAACTAGGCCAGAAGGTATTAATGAAAAAACTGTAAAACTTTTAAAAAAACTTAAAGTAGATGGTGTTGGAATGGGTGTTGAACTTTCTGATCAAGATTTTAGAGAAAAAAATCTTAATAGGTTTGCGAATCAAGAAAAAACAATAAATGCATTTAAATTATTAAAAGAAAATAAAATTAAACGGACTGCATATAACGTAATTGGTTTTCCAGACCAAGATGAAGATTCAATTATTCAAACAATCAAATTTAATAAATTAATAAATCCAGATAATATTACACTTGCATTTTATACACCTTATATAGGTACAAAACAATATGACAGAGCTGTATCAACAAATGAATATGACTCTTATAACTTTAATGCTGATAATATTTTAAGATCCACAACAAAGAGTAAAAAAATTTCTATAGAGACATTAAGCTATTATAAAAAAAATTTTGTAGATTTAGTTAGAAGTGAAAAATAAATCTAACAAAATAATAGTTGGAACATGGGGTTTGAGTGGTGATTTAGGAAAAATTAAAGAAAATCCTCTCAATATATTTTATAAAGCTATTGAATTAGGCTTTAATGAATTTGATATTGCTCCAACATATGGTCAGGGTAAGATCTATAATCTATTAAAAAAAATTCCTTATAAAATAAAAAATAACATGATTTTCAATACAAAATGCGGATATGATGAAAAAATTTATAAAAAAACCTTCTCGATAAAAGATATAAAAAGGTCTGTTGAAAATTCTTTAGATATATTGGGTAAAATTAATGTTCTATATATTCATAATCCCAGAAATGAAATTAAAAATTGGGAAAAAATCATTAATTTGATTAATAATTTAAAAAAAAAAAAAATTTATAAAATATTCAGGAATTTCTTTTGCTAAAAATTTTTACTTTGAAGAAAAAATTGTTAATAATTTCGATTATATTCAAGATGAAATAAATTTATTAACAGCTAATAATTATAATAAAATCAAAAAATATAATTGTAGAATTCATTCCAGATCTCCATTTGCACTTGGTCTTCTAGCAAATAAAAATAATATAAAATTTCAAAATAATGATTATAGAAAGAATTTATTTTCTTCTGAAGAGAGAGAAAAGATAATCTTATCTCAAATTTCAAACTTGAAAATTATTGATAGTGATTTAAAAAAACTTTCATTAGATTTTTTATTTTCTTTAAAAAAAATTGATAAAATTATTTTTGGTATAAAAACAACTAAACACTTAATTGAACTTAAGAATAATTTAAAAATAATTAAAAAAATTAGTCAAAATAAAAAAGGGAAAGTATTTAAATTAAATAAAAATTTTTTTAATTTTAAATTTAATTTTAATTTACTTTATTAATTTTTTAATTATTTCTAAATCTTTGTAATCATCTAGTTCAAAAATTGACTCTTTTTTCATTTCAAAAAATCCAATTTTGCCTCCTAATCGATTATTTGTTTTTAAAAAACTGCTTTTTTTAAAAATATAAAATGAACCATTTTCTAAATAGTAATCATTAATTTTTTGTGATCTTGGACGTTTTGTAATCTTATAATTTTTAGCTTTTATAAAAGAACCCTTTTTTTCCCATAGGAATGCTTTCATTGGAACTACAGATAGCATGCTATCATAATTATTTTTAATAAATTTTATTAATGCTTTATCAATAATTTTATCTGATATAAAAGGATTCGTAATTTGAAGCAAAATTGCAATATCATAACTATATTTAAGATTAATTTCTTTTAACAAAATTTCAGTACTAGCCTCATCCTTTTCACTTTTTATTGATCTATTATTTATAGTAATTTTTTTTATATTTATTAATTTAGAAACAGAATTTCTAATATTTTTATCATTTGAAAAAATCATTATTTCATCAATGAATTTACTTTTATGAATATTATTTATTACTAAATTTATTAGAGGTATTGAGTTTAATTTTAATATATTTTTATTCTTAATTCTCTTGCTACCTCCACGAGCGGGTATTATACAAATTATTTTCACAAATAAAAATTTAAATTAGTCTCTTTAATCAATTCAAGTTTATCTTGATCTACCAATTCTGTATTACTTTGAAACTTCTCTTCACTTTTAAAAAATTCTTTATAACTAATATTATTAAAATATTTTGTTTTATTGTCTAAGATATATATATAATTAATTTTAATTAAATTATTTAATTCATTTAAAAAAGCAGATGTGAAATTAATTTGCTGTTTACTTTCTGTTTTATTTATATCATTTTCATAAAAATGATATAATCTAGGTTTATTTGACAGATAATCAAAACCTATTAAATTAATCTCACTAAAACCTAAATATATAGCTATCCCAATTCCTGTTAAAAAACTATTTTGCATCATAGAGAATTTATGATTCAAGTCTAAAAATTTCAGATTTGCATTTTTTTGACCAAAATGATGCAAAAAAAACGCATTTTTTTTTTTAATAAATGGATAATTATAAATAGATAAAAAAACAGGATGTTCACAATCAAACTTACCTGTCTTTTTCATTATCATTCCAGCTTTGTTAACCTCAAAATTTTTAAAAATTGGATTTATCCATAAAGGATAAAACATCATTGGGTGTAGAACATAATCTGCTATAATTTTTAAATTTTTATGATGTTTATGTAAAAAATTCCAGTTACATGAGATTGTTTCGATATTCGCAAGCTTTAATAAATCTATAAAATTAATACTTCTTCCACTTCCCATTAAAAAACATTTTTTTCCCTTATATTTATTTTTAAATCTAGAATTATTAGAAACAATTTTTTTTAAAAAAAAATTTATCAATTTATTTAATCAATCTTTCTATCTCAGACACAATTATAAAAATAGCTTTTTTTTTACTAAAATTTTTTTTATATATATCTTGATTGTTTTTTTTTATTTTTTCAATTTTTTTTTCAGAAAATTTTGAAAATTCAATAACTTTATCAACAAATTCAGAAACATTATTTGGATTACATGAAAATCCAACTTTAAATTTTTTTGTTATTCTAAATGTTTCACCTGAAGCAAATGTAAATACAGGTAAGCCAAATGCAATATATGATTGAAATTTCGCTGGTAAAGTATTATTAAAGGTTAACCCTCCTTTAAGAGATATAAGTCCAGCATCTACTTTCTCATATAATTTTGGTATCATATGTGATGGTCTATGATTATAAAATTTAAATTTATCTTTTAATTTCAATAAATTTATCTTTTCTATTAACCATTTTTTTTGAGAACCATCGCCAACAAATATCCACTTAATATTATTTTTATAATTTTGGATTAGTTTGACAGCTTTTAAAAAATTATCTAAATTTTGTGCTTTTCCAATATTTCCACTAAAAATTACTTTAAAGTATTTTTTTCTTTTTCTTTTTATAACATCTTTTTTAATAAAAAAATCTTCTGACCAACTATATAGAGTCTTAACTCTTGTATTTTTAATATCTTTTTTAATCTTATTTCTCATGGAAATAGATTGAGCTAAAATTACATCTGATAAGGCATAAATTTTTTTACATACTATCGTTAAAAAAAGTTTTGAAAAATTACCTTTAATAATATTTAGATCAAAGATTGTTTGAGGCCAATAATCTAATACCCATGTTATTACTGGAATTTTATATATTTTTTTAAATACACCTGCTGCTAATATTGGAACAATAGGTGATGGCTGATATATTAAAATTAAATCAAATTTTCTATATTTTTTATTGAAAAGTAAATTATATAATAATGAAAAAAAAAATGACAAATAGTTTGCTAGGATTGAAAATCTACTGTTTTCTCTCAAAAAACTTGAAACTCTATTTATTTTAATACCATTAAAATTTTTCATTTTTTTTTTTAAAAAATTTTTTATGTGGATAGCTTGGATGAGTAGTTAGAACCTCAACATCATACTTTTTATTTAATTCAAGGGTTAAATCATTTACACTAAAATTTTCGGGCCAGAAGTATTGTGAAATAACTAAAATTTTCAATTATCTTTCCTAATATATCTTTTTGTAAAATTTAAATAACTCAAAATTATTCTACAAACTATTACGGAAATGTTAGTTTTGTCATAGTCTGAACATGTGTTAATTTGGTTTTCTTTATTAATCATCATACTTTCAACCACATTAATCATTTGCTTCAAATTAAAACTTGTCATAGGAACGGTTCCTTCTTCCATGCTTTCGTGTCTTTCGTGAGTTTCTCTTATATTCACAGAATTGAATTTTAAAATTGAGGTTTCTTCAGAAATAGTGCCACTATCTGAAATTACTAGTCTAGAATTTTTTTGAAGATTTATATAGTCACTAAATGATAAAGGTTTAGAGATCTTAATATTATTCTTGATATTTAATGATTTTAATTTTTCATGCAATCGCGGGTGGCATGATATAAAAATTTTTATCTTATATTTCTTTATCAAATGATTTAGTAGTTTTAAAAAATTTTCTAATCTTTTTTTATTTTCTACATTTTCTTCTCTATGAAAACTGCACAATACAAATTTATTTTTTTTTAATTTTAAATTTTTTAAAATTTTAGAATTACTAATTTTTTTTGAATTATTTTTAATAACTTCTAACATCGGGCTTCCAATATTGAATATTGTGGATGGATGCTTCCCTTCTCTAATTAAATTTTGTCTTGCTTCATTACTATACGTTAGATTTATATCTGAAATTTGATCTACAATTTTTCTATTTATTTCTTCAGGAACCTGTTCGTCATAACATCTATTTCCTGCTTCATAATGAAATATTGGTATTTTATTTTTTTTTGCTGCAATAGCTGACAAACAGCTGTTGGTATCCCCGAGGATAAAAAAAGCATCTGGTTTTTCTTTTTTAATGATTTGATCAACTTTTTTAATTATTTCAGTTATTGTAATTATGCTGTTCGTTGATTTAGAAAGTATTTTATATTTAGGTTGGCTTAAATCGAGATCTTTAAAAAAAATTTGATTAAGCTCATAATCATAATTTTGACCAGTATGAACTAAAATATGATCAATATTTTTATGATTGTCCATTTTTTTTATTATACTAGAAAGTCTTATTATTTCAGGTCTGGTTCCAACAACGGTTATAATTTTGATCTTTTTTAACATTTTTAATTTTTAAATCGTTTTCTCATAAGTGTCTGGATTTTTTTTATCAAACATTTCATTTGCCCATATTATTAAATAGATAGGATAATTCGATAAGTTTTTTAAAGAATGTAACCAGCCAGGTATAGTTTCTATTACTTCTGTATTATTTGAATCAATAATAAAATCAATTTTTTCATATTCATTTTTCATATTCTTAAATTGGAATTTACATCTACCATTTAATAATAAAAATTTTTCTACTTTTGACATATGATAATGATTACCTCTTGATAATTTTGAATTAATTTTAAGAAATGACACTTGGCCAAAACTATCAGATTTTATAAATTCTACAAACGAGCCTCTTTTATCTGTAATTTTTTTTAAAGAGTATTTAAATTTTTTTTTTGGTAAAAAAGTAAGAAACGTGCTGTATAAATTTTTCGTAAAATTATCTTTAAATGCTGGTATTAATTTAATATACCTATATTTTTGAAAAACCATTAATTTTTGTAAAATTATTTTAGGTGTCGTAACAGTTATAAGCTTTTTATCAATTTTAATTAAATTTTTATTATTATTAATTAAATTTATTTCTTTAAAAATTATTTTACAAAGATCATCTATATACAATAATTTAATGTTTTCGTTTACATTAAATAACTTACTTTTTTTTTTTCTTATTACGTTATGGCAAAAGGTTGCAACAGCAGAATTATAATTTGGTTTTGACCATTTGCCATAAACATTTGGACATCTAATAATTTTTATTATTAAATTAGGGTTTTTAAAAGATATTAATTTCTTTTCGGCTTTCTTTTTTGTGTTTCCATATAAACTTTTATCGTTTAATCTAATGGTTGAAATATGAATAATTTTTACCTTTTTCGAAAACTTTAAATTATTAACAATAGACTCACAAATTTTAAAATTTTTATTAAAGTCTTTTTTTATTTTTGACCTATTTATTCCAGCACAATTGATAATTACGTCTGATAAATTAATTTTATCAACAAACTTTTTTTTATTTGTATTTTTATTAATTTCATAAATCTCATGATTATTTTGTAAAGATCTAAGATATAATACTAAATTCTTGCCAATAAATCCATTTGAACCAATTATTGCAATTTTTTTACCCACTTTAATTTTTAAAAAGTTTTTTTAAATTATTATTATTATTTATTAATTTAATTATTTGAGCTGATGATAATAAATTTGTTAGATTAGATGAATATTGTTTTAATATTTTAATTTTTTTACCTTTTGTATAAAAATTATCATAATTTAATTCTCTTTTATCTCCGGGTATTATGAAATAATTTTTAAATTTTTTTATATTTTGTATTTCATATAAACTTAATAAAGATTCATGGATTTTTTCAGACTTTCTAGCTCCTATATATTTTATTGGATGATTTTTTTTTTTAAATAAGATTCTGACTGCATTAGCAACACTTAAAATATCAGCTGCTGGGGATTTTTGAACAAGTACTTCGCCATTTTTACCAATTTTTAAAGCAGTCAAAACTAAGTTAATTGCTTCATCTAATGTCATTAAAAATCTCGTCATATTAGCATCTGTGATTGTTAATGGTTCGTTATTCTTAATTTGTTTAATAAATGTGTGTAATACAGATCCTCTTGATCCTAAAACATTCCCATATCTAGTTATGCATATATCCATTTTTCCATTTTTTTTTCTAGCATGTGAAATTATGACTTTTTCCATCAAAGCTTTTGACAATCCCATAGCATTAATAGGTTCGACTGCTTTATCGGTGCTAAGACAAATCAATTTTTTTACTTTGTTTAACGAACACATATTAATTACATTTTCTGTTCCTATTATATTTGTCTTAACTGCCTCTAATGGATAAAATTCACAAGATGGAACTTGTTTTAATGCTGCTGCATGAAAAACATAATCAATATTCTTAAGTGCGCTATGTAATGACTCTTTATCCCTAACATCTCCAATTACAAATCTTAGATTTTTTTGAGGATTGTTAGTTCTTAAGTCATGTTGCTTTTTCTCATCTCGACTGAAAATTATAATCTCTCTACATTTTTTGTTTAAGATTTTATTAAGAAAAGTTTTTCCAAAAGAACCTGTACCACCAGTAATTAATACCTTTTTATTTAAAAACATTTTTATAAAAAACTTTCGATAAAATTAAACGTTTGATAACTTGCTTTATCCCAATTAAATTTTTTTGCACTTATAAAATTTTTATATCCATTTTTTTTTCTTAAACTATTATTTTCTATAAATTTTATCATTTTATTTTTTAAGCTTTTGTGATTATTTACATTATAATAAAAATCATTTTTTCCAATTATTTCATTTAATGGTCCTATATTAGGGCATAAAATTGGCAGTTTAAAAGACATACCCTCAAGAATAACATTAGGAAAATTTTCACAAGTTGAGGAAAAAATCATACCTTGAGATTTTAAATAAAAAGATTTTAATGAATTGAATTTAAGAGGCCCTATAAAATGAATTTTAATATTTTTATTTTTTTTGTTAAACTTTGAAATATTATCTTCAACCTCTTGATGGCAAATACCTTTTTCACCAATAAAATATATTTTTACTTTTTGGTTAATTTTTAAATCATATATACTTTTTATTAAAAAAAGATGATTTTTATATGGTTCTGTATTAGAGACATAAATTAAATTAATAATTTTTTTTTGAACTTTTCTTATGAATTTATTCTTTTTACAGCCATGTCCAATTATTATAGATTTTTTATTAACAAAATTTTTTAAAATAACATTTTTTGCGATTTGTGATAAAAAAATTATACCTATTGATTTTTTAAATGATAAATTTAAAAGATATTTTAATATAAACATTTTAATTTTAAAAAGAGAAAAATTATATTTTTCTAACTCTGTCTTTGAATAAGGAAGCATATTTTGAAAAACAGAAATTGATTTTATATTTCCGCTGAAACCCCAACCTCCTAAAAATACAATTAATTTACAATTATGTTTTTGCAAATTTTTTTCAAAAAAAAATATTTTCCACAAAAGAGTAATAAAATAATTCTTTTCAAAAAATGGTTTATGAATTTTTTTTAAAAATTCATTGTTTGGTATCTCTCGAAGTACTTTTTTATTTCCCCAAATAATAATCTTATTTTTATATTTTTTTTTATGATTTAATATTTCCTTTATATGTTTAATACCTCCACCACTTTTGATATTTATTGCATCGAAAGCTATTGTCATTCAGAAATTTTTTTTAATTCATTGATCAAATTACTTTGATCATTATTTTTAATTAGTTTTTTTATAGTCTCAATTTCGCTTTCAATAATACTTAAATTATTAAATTTAGGTATTATTTTCATTATTTTTGGATGTTCTGTATTTTCTACAATCTCATTATGATAAAGTTTTTCTGAAATTTTTTCACCACTTTTTAAACCAGTTATTTTTATTTCAATGTCTCCATCAGGGTTATCGACATCTCTAAGTTTAAGGCCTGATAAATTAATCATTTTTTTAGCTAACGAAAAAATATTAACTTCATTTCCCATTTTTAATAAAAAAATCTCACCTCCATTCTGAGATAAAGATGCAGATTGAACCACCAACTCAGCTGCCTCTTGTATTGTCATAAAAAATCTTTTAACATTTCTATCTGTTACAGTTAATGGACCACCTTGTTTAATTTGTTCCCTAAAAATCGGTATGACCGAACCACTTGATTCCAATACATTTCCAAATCTTACAATCGTAAAGAGAGTTTTTTCATATTGTTGATGAAAATATTGAAATATCTTTTCTGACATTCTTTTTGTTAAACCCATAACATTTGATGGCTGAACAGCTTTATCTGAACTTATTAAAACAACATTTTTAACACCAAATTCTCCAGACAACTTGCAAATATTATATGAGGCAAGAATATTGTTATGTATTGATGATAATTTGTTCTTTTCTACTAAGTCGACATGCTTATATGCTGCACAATGAAATATAGTATCTATATTTTCATTAGATAAAATATTTTTGATAATAATTTCTTGAGAAAGATCAGCTAATAAAAAATTTATTTCATAAGAATTTTTTAAATTTGTACTTTCATGTTTTTTCTTTAATTCAAATAACAAATGTTCATTTTGATCTAAAGCTAATATTTTTTTTGGCTTTAAGTTTTTTGTTATTTGAAATATTTCTTTACCAATGCTTCCAGCAGCACCTGCTATTAAAATTGTTTTATTTTCAATATTTTTTTTCAACAAAATTTGATTTGGTTCAACAAACTCTCTTCCTAATAGGTTATCTAATTTTGGATCACGTAAGTCAGATATTCTGAGATTTCCCTCAATTAAATCTAGAAAATCTGGAACAATTTGTATTTTAATATTAAATTTTTCTAAATATGAGATATTTTTTCTTTTTTCATGTTTAGTCAAATTTGATATAGCAAACAAAACTTCTTTAACATTATATTTTGAAATTAAATCTTTAATTTCTTCTTTTGAAGAGATCTTTATATTATTAATATAACTACCTTGTTTTTTAATGTCATCATCAATCAAACCAACAACTCTTTTAGTATTTCTAATAGCTTTAATTAAATTATTTCCAGCTACTCCAGCTCCATATACAATTACATTTTGAGATTGAAAGTTATAGTTTATTAAGTATTCATAAAATAAATTGATTAATATCCTAGATGACAAGATAATAATTATAAGTATAGTTGGATAAATAAGTGATATACTTCTTGGAATGTTATCTATTTTAAAAAAGATTATAAAAACAAAAAAAATTAAAGAGTAAATAATTAGTATTTTGAATATAAATTTAATATAAAATAAGTCCAGAAATCTCGTATAATTTTTATAAATCAGTTTATAATAAAACAGCAAATTCAACATTGCTGCAGAAAATAAAAAAAGGAGATAATGTTCTATACTTTCTAGTTTAAAAAAACTCTCTATTCTTAAACAAATTGATAAGTAAAGAGCAAATAATGCAATAAAAAAATCAATTATAATCAGTAGATAGGTTTTAACTGATCTATCTAAATCTAAAATTGATTTCATAGCATATCGTTTAATGTTTTATTGAAGTAGTTTTAAAAATATAAAAAAATGTATTAAATAAAATTTTAATATCAAGTAAAAGTGATTGATTATCCATATAAAATTTTTCTAGCTTAACTTTTTCTTTTAATGACATTTTATCTCTGCCATTAATTTGTGCATAACCAGTTATACCTGGCTTTAAGTTATCAATCTGTAAATTTGTTCTCATTAAAATCAAGTCTTTTTGTGTAAATAATGCTGGTCTTGGTCCGATTAGATTCATATCTCTCCTTAATATACAAAATAATTGAGGCAACTCGTCTAAACTATAAAATCTTAAAAATTTTCCAATTTTGGTTATATATTTCTTACTATTATCAAAATTATTTGTATCAATAAGTGGAGTTCCTGTTTTCATTGTCCGAAATTTATACATGTTAAATAATTTATTGTTTTGTCCAAACCTTTTTGAAATAAAAATTGGATTTTCATCTAAGGAAGAAAATTTAATAATTATATAAATTAAAATCATAAGAGGCATTAGTAGAATTAGTAATATTATTGTTAAAAAGATATTAAAAAAGTTATTCATAATAAATCTTTTTAAGATCTTGATAAGAAAAATTTTGAGGCTTCCACTTAAGTCCTTTAATGGATTTATTATTTTTTACTACAAAATCATTATTTAACGAAGCAATTAACTCATTTTTTCCAAGAATTTTTAAAAAAAAATTAATTAGAAACTTTGGAAAATAAAAATTCCTACTACTAAAATTATTTAAGTGATACATTTTAGAAATTAATTTGTTTAAGCTTATTGGTTTATTATCTGCAATTAAAAAAGTTTTATTATTTGTTTTTTTATCCAATAAAGTTTTTAAAACAAATGAAGATAAATTTTTAATTGAAAGATAGCTTTTATTTGTTTTAAATGCCATTAAAGGTAGAGGGTATCCTTTTTTTGTTATTTTAGCTATTTTATGTAAGTTGCCCTTAACTCCTCTTCCGTAGATTAATGTTGGTCTGATTATTGAATATTTTATATCATTTTCGATACAGTATTTTTTTATATAATTCTCAGCTTTAATTTTACTTTCGCAATAATGATCAGCTTTATTCTTTGTTAATTTTTTATCTTTATAATTCTTAATTTGATCAATTTTTGATGTACTAAAAAATATAATTTTTTTTAAATGTTTCTTGTCAATAGACTCAATTAATATTTTAGTTACTGTGTAATTATTAAAATATATTTTTCTCTTACTTGCATTTGTATGAGCAATACCTGCACAATGAATTAATGTATTAATTTTATTGTTTTTACAATTAAAGCTAGTTGTATTTTTTATTTTTTTTTTTAAAGTAATTATTTTAAATTCTTTTTTTCTTAAATATGATACTAAATTTTTTCCTATAAATCCTTTATCTCCAGTTATTAATAAATTCATAATTTTTTTTAAGAAAATAAATATATATCGCAAATGATAAATAATAACTAATATTTAACCAATTATTAAATATATTTCCATTTTGGTTAATTGGCCAAATTATTATAAAAACTAAACAAGAGCTTAATGTAAATAAATTATAATTTAACCGATTTTTATTCTTTTTAAATTTCATTCTCAATTGAAAATAGCTTATAAATAAAAAAGGGATTAAAAAATAAAGTAAACCTAAATAACCTGTTTCTATTAATAATTGTAAATAAGAGTTGTGAGGATGTCCTCCTTTACAAGGTTTTTCTTGAATTTTTTGATTACAGTAGTATCTGAATGAATATGGGCCTAATCCAATTAATCCATTTTTTTCTAACAGTTCTGGGGTTGAGTCAAATAAGTTTATTAATTGAATTGGAATATATTTTTTAAGTATATTTGCTTCTTGTGATGAATGTGAAGTCTGCTCCAAGTAATGAGTAATTATCCTTGTTTTAACTTTTGTATCACTTGCAATAACTAATGTTAGTAGAGTAATAATTATAACAAAACTTTTTAAGATAATTTTTTTTTCAATCTCTAAGAATACAGAACAATATAAAAGTGAAATTAGGGCTGACACAAGCGCAGCCCTTTCACCACTCAATAGTATAAAATAAAAAGAGATTAAAAATGTTATAGCTGATAATTTTTGTAATTTTTTATTTTTGAATAAAAAGTAACCAAACAATAATAATGGACTAAATCTTGCTATGAAGCCTCCCATTACAAGTTCGTCTCCAAAAAAACTACTAATTCTATAATTATTAATCTTTTCTAAACCAAAAATATTTATACCTGTAATTTTTTGAATTAATGCGTCAATAAACAATATAATGAATGTAGTTAAAATTATCTTTGATAGGGAAATTAAAAAATTTTCATTTTTTAAAAGTATATAATCTATAATTATTAATAAAAATATAAATCTTAAAAAGAAAAAGATTTTGAATGAAATTATAATTGGTGTACTTGAAATAAGTGAATTTATGAAAAAATATAAATAGAAAAATAAAAAAAAATAAATTAATTTATTGTTAAAAAAAAATATTTTAGTTTTTTTTTCTTTATTTATACACCTTAAATAAACTATAATAGAAATAAAAAGTATAATTTCAGCAATTAAAGGTCCAATTAATAAAGCTGGCACTAAAGCTAAAATTAAATATTCTAATAAAGAAAACAAATGAAAACTTTTAAAAAAATTCATAATATTTTTATCTAAATTTTTAAATATTTTTAATTTTTGATTTAGATTGATAATTTTCATAAACATAACAAATTATAAAGAAGATGAAAATGAATCCTCCTTGACTTTGTTTAAATGTTTCGTGAAATAATCCATAAATCAAAACACCTACAAAACTTGAAAATAAATAATTATTTTTTTTATAAAACTTGAGCAAAAGTTTCATATATACAAATAAAATAATTAACAACCCTATTATACCTGTTCTAAATAAAACATCTACGTATTGACTATGTGCTGAAAATACCAATTTACTATCAACAATAAAAGTTCCTATATATCCACTTCCATATAACAATGAATTATTTTCATTTAAATAATTTATTGATTTACGCCAAATATGAATTCTATAACCTTCAGAAGATTTAATATTATCAAATTCTAAAATTCTATCTTTTTTATTGGTTTTTAAATCTATTAAAAATTCATCTTTTGAATAATCTTTATTTTCAATGTCACTTCTATAATTTCTTTTATGGTTTAATTTATTTATAAGTAATTTATCTAAAATTTTTTTAACAAAACCTTGATCAACCTCGTTTAAAATTTCTTTATTTTTAAGTTCGTTTGTTGGACTGATTAAAGCTACTATTATTGAGTTGGTCATTATTCCTAATAATTTTTTGTCATAAAATTTTGTAGTTTTACTAAAAATGGGAAGGTTTAAAAGTAAGATTAAAAATAAAATTAAAAATTTTTTCTTATTTATAAAAATATTTCTATTATAAAAAGAAGTTCCAATAAATATTAACATTGATAATGATAATGCTAATAATGTAGTTCTTGAATATGTATTGTATAATGCTGCGGTATTTATGAATAACAGTAAGTAATAAAATTTATTTTTACTATTAAATATTTTTTCTAAAATTAAATAAAATGCAACAATATGAAAAAAACCCATTCTTGATCCACCAACATAATGTTTGAGTGCACCTTTAAAACCTAATGTGTAAGTTGCGTGGTATAAAAATTCATAATACCAATAAATTGTTAATAACCCGTAAAAAACCGAGGTAATAATTATTGATAATTTTAAAGTTTCTATTGTTTCTTTTTTTACAAAAAAAATAAAAAAAAATAACGGTACAATAAATACTAAAAAACTTAATATTTTTCTTAATAATATAATATCAATTGTAAAATTAATGAAATTGAAGGAAAAAATAATTATGTAATATGAAAAAAAAATAATTAGAATTAAATTTTTTTTAAAAAAAAATTTTTCATTAAGTAAAAAAATAATAAAAAATAAAAAATAAAGATAATTTACCGATATACTTGCCGACATTATCGAAAGTGAATAAGGTACCCCTGATAAAATGCCTAAAATTAAAATCCCATAGTAATATAAATTAGATTTTTTATTTTTTTTTATAAAATTTTTTTTAATTGTTTCCATTTCAATTTTATAAAATAGTAAGACAAAACTAAGATTAATTTAGCCAATCCCTCTAATGCTTCTATATTGTCCTTGTATTTATATAATAAATAAATACTTTCATTTATAGACTCTATTTTATATTTTTTTGACTGATTATTGTCATGTACTCTGTATTTTATTAACTGTTTATTAACAAAATGACCATCATATTTCTTTAATATTTTTAGTAAAATATCGTAGTCTTCAGCATGTTGCAGTGTTTCATCACACATTCCTACTTTAAAAAAGTATTTTTTTTTTATTAAAACTGTTGAGAAAAAAATATAATTTTCTTTTAAAATATTTTTGAAATAATTCAGTTTAATTTTTTTTTTACTTTTTATTAATTTTTTATTTTCTAAGATATAATAATCTGAAAATAGAACACCCATATTTTTAATGTGAAAAAAATTTTTAAATTCAGTTAGCTTATTTGGATACCAAATATCATCACAATCTATGAATGCTAACCAATCGCCTCTTGCTTTTTTTGATGCTAAATTTCTTGCTTTACTTAAAATCGTATTTTTTTTACTTTTAAAATATTTAAACCTTTTATCTTTATATGTTTTAAATATTTTCTTACTATGATCGGTAGAACAATTGTCCCAAAAAATTAATTCAAAATTTCTGTAATTTTGTTTTTTTATACTATCAAGACATTCTGCTAAATACTTAGACCCATTATAACAATTCAATATTATAGAAATATTAGGTTTCAACTGAAAAATTTTATTAATTTTTTTACCACAAGATTTATATCTCTTTTTTCAATTTTAGTATTAAGTGGTAACGTCAAAGCATATTTATAAAAAACTTCTGAATTTTGATAATTATTGTTACTATACTTATTAAAATATTTAATTCTATGTGTAGGATAATAATGTAATCCAATCTGAATTTTGAATTTTTTAAAATATTCTATTAATTTTTTCTTACTAAAATTTTTATTAATTTTAATAACATATATATGTGGTACCACTTCACCTACATTAAATCTTACTGTTTCAACCCAATCAATTTTTTTAAGCAAAAAATCATAATATTTAGCTAAATTTTTTCTTTTCTTGCTGAGTTCATTAAACCTATTAAGTTGCACCAAACCAATTGAAGCCATTATATCACTCATATGATATCGCCACCCTTGCTCCTCAACTTTATATATCCAAGATTTATCTCCTTTATATCTTTGAATTGAGTCACGTTTTACACCCAACAAACGTAAATCTTTAATTCTATTAATTATTTTTTTACTTTTAGATACAACACATCCACCCTCTCCACTTGTTATATTCTTGATTCCATCAAAACTAAAACAAACAAAATCACCAGTACTTCCAATTTTTTTTCGATTGTATTTTGATCCAAATGCATGTGCCGCATCTTCAATTACTTTTAATTTATTTTTAAAAGCAAATTTATAAATTTTATTTATGTCTCCAGAATAACCTGCAAAGTAAACAGGCATAATTGCTTTTGTTTTTTTTGATAATCTTTTTTTTGCATCTTTAAGAGATATTAGTCCATCATTAATATTTACATCACAGATGACCGGTCTTGCTCCAGTTGCTGTAATAGCTTGTAAAGAAGCAACATATGTTATGCTAGGAACTAATACTTCATCGTTTCTTTTTACTCCCGCAGCTTGAAGAGCTAAGTGCAAAGCAGCTGTACCATTGACTGTACAAGCTACATAACTTCCAAAAAAATTTTCTAATTTTTTTTCAAAGTTAAAAACCATCTTCCCCATTCCTAAAAATTGGTTTTTTAAAACTTTGTTGACATTAGAAATTTCTTTTGATGAAATATCTGATGAAGATAATTTTATAACATTACTACTCAATTTATAATATCTCTCATTGAAGGTTGATTTAAAGGCTTATCTATATTTTTGTTAGAAAAATAAGTCAAATTTAATATTAAACTTTTTTTATTTACAATTGATTTAAATCCATAAAAAACTCCATTATAAATAGTTATTAATTGTTTATCTGTCTCTCCTAAAATAATAATTTTAATTTTTTTTATTTTAGGCTGATAAATCCCGATCTTAACTTTACCAATTGGAATATAAATTCTTTGAATTTTTTTTTTATGAAACTTCCAAGCTTTTTGTTTAAAAGAATTTAATTCAGAAATATAAAGTTCATCAAACTTAATTTTTTTAGTATCATTTTGAATTAATTTATAAATATTTCCATTGGGATTTTTAATAAATTTAATTTTATTTAATTTATATAAATCACTCATCTATCAATAAGACCAAAAAATTTTATTGCTCTTAGCAATTTTTTCATAATTTTTTATTTGTTTCATTGTAACATCGAATATTTTATTTTTATTTTTAAAGTAAGATTTATACCATTCTGAAATATAGTTTATAAGTTGTGATAAGTTTAAGTTAGCCTTCCATAATAATAGTTTTTCTGCTTTACTGCAATTAAGTTTAAGCAAACCTGACTCATATAGCTTTCCTTTAGATATTTTAATAACAATTTTTGAAAAAAGATTCGAACTTTTATTAAGTTTATTGATTAATGATAATACTTTTTCATTTTGTGAATTTTTTGGACCAAAATTAAAGACTTGCCCATTATTTTTATTTTTTTTAGTTAAATTCATAGCTAGAGTTAAATATCCACTTAAAGGTTCTAACACATGTTGCCATGGTCTTGTAGAATTTGGATATCTGATAGACAAAGTTTTATTTTTTGTAAAAGATCTATACCAATCAGGTATAATTCTATTTTCTGCCCAGTCACCTCCACCAATAACATTTCCAGCTCTAGCAACTCCTATCCTTATATTCTTCTTGAATTTCAAAAAGGTTCTAAAATATGAGCTAGAAATTATCTCTGCTGAAGCTTTAGATGAGCTGTATATGTCTTTTCCACCCAGCAAATCTGTTTCTTTATAACCTCTTTTTAATTCTAAATTTTCATAACACTTATCGCTAGTAATAATTATACATACACATTTTTTTTTTATAAATTTTAAGGTTTCTAATATGTTGGCAGTTCCAATAATATTTGTTTTTAAAGTCTCTAAAGGATTTTTGTAAGACCTAAGTACCAATGGTTGAGCAGCAAGATGAAAAATGTAATCTGGATTTTCTTTTTTAATTATATGTAATAATTTTTTATAATTTGTTATGTCAAATTTATAAAATTTAATTTTTTTTTTTAAATTTAGAATTTTAAATAAACTTGGATTAGATGGAAGGCCTTTTGAAATTCCAATTACATTTGCCCCTAATCTTAAACACCATAAAGTTAACCAGCAACCCTTGAACCCTGTATTACCCGTAATTAAAATTTTTTTATTAAAAAAAGTTTTTTTAAACTTCATTAAAACAACTTTTGTTCAATTATTTTCTTTTCTAATTCCTCTTTGTCTCTCAATGTATCCATGCATGCCCAAAAGCCTTTATGTTTAAATGCTGATAATTGTTTGTCTTTAACCAATTTAGACATAGGACCTTGTTCTAAGATAGTTTTATCATCTTCAAGATAATCAAAAATTTTTTTATTAAAAATAAAAAAGCCGCCGTTTATCCAACCTTCATTTTGCTGAACTTTTTCCTTAAAACTTGTCACATTATTACCTTTAAATTCAATATTGCCAAATCTGGACATAGGCCTTACTGCTGTAACTGTTGCTATTTTTTTATTATCTATGTGAAATTTTAAAAGTTTTTTTAAATTTACATTACACAGACCATCACCATAAGTTAACATAAAATTCTCCTCTTTTGATAATAAACTTTTTAACCTTAATAATCTGCCACCAGTCAACGTCTCTTGACCAGTGTCTACTAAACTAATATTCCAATCTGGAATTGTAAATTTATTAATTAATTTTTTTTTTTTTGATTTTAAACTAATGTTGAAGTCCCCTGACATAAATTCGTAATTTAAAAAAAAATTTTTTATCAAATCACCCTTATAGCCTATAGGCAGTATAAAATTTTTATAGTTAAAACTATAAAAATACCTCATTATATAGTCCAAAAGTGGTCTATTATTTATTTCAACAAGTGGTTTAGGTTTATCAACTGTTTCTTCTGCAAGCCTTGTCCCTTTTCCTCCGCATAAAATTACAACTTTCATATTATTTAATCATCTCCGATTTTATAAATTTAAGATTTTTCATTACAATATATTTTAAAAATTTAAATGGAATTGATGGATGAGTTGGAAAATTCATGATGTGTTTTGATACATACTCTGAATTTTTGCATGATCCATTTTTATAACATAATAAGTTAAACTTACTATCCCTTCCATGAAAAATAGTTGAAAACCAAGGATCTAATTGAAAATTTTTTGAAAATTTATTCTCAAAACGCCTCCTATCTTTAACTAAAAATGAATATCTTAACCATGAGTATTTATTTATTTTTTTTTTTGAAAAATTGTACCACTTTAATTTTGAGTCTAAGAAAAAAGCAATTTTTCTTCTATGTGCAAGATTTTTTTTAATCTTTAATATTTGTAATAAAGCTAATTCGGCTTGAGCAGATGAGAGCCTGGAAGGATAATTATTTGGTTTATCTAATTGTAATTCATCTTTAAAGTAGAACAAAATGCCTACTTTTAATAATAAAGCCTGTATGAACCTACCTACTCTAAATATTTTTGGAGAAAGTAATAAAAATTCCATTATATAAGTAATTAAAATTTTTAAAATTATATATTTGCTTAGGAATGAAGTTTTTTTTTGAATATTACTAATCACTTTGGCAAACATTTTATTATTACAAACTATAATACCACCCGAATGTGTATTAATCATTTTTGAATGATCAGAAGAAAAATATCCATAATAATTATTTAGTGAACTTAATTTACTTTTATGAATAGAATGCGTGTTATCTTCTATAAATGAAATATTAAATTTTTTTTCGATTTTTTTTAATTTATTAATATTACAATCAATTCCATATGTGTTTTGAATGTAGATAACTTTAGTTTTTTTTGTAATTTTTTTAATTACTTGATTAATATCTTGGTTAAAATTTTTCAAGCTTATATCAACATATATAGGTTTCATCCCTTTATATAAAATTGCATTTGGCACAACAGCACATGTATATGAGGGTAAAATTATTTCATCACCCTTTTTTACACCTATAGCAGATAAAATATTATAAAGACACATTCTTCCAGTAGCAAAAGTAAAAGCAAACTTATAACCTAATATTTTGGCAAATTTTCTTTCAAATTTTTTTATGATTTTTTCATTTTCATAATCAAGACTAAACAAATATTTAAACGCTAATTTTATTTCATTATAAGTTACAGTATTAAAAAAAACATTATATTTAGAAGATATCATTTTAACTCACTTAATAATTTATTTTGAATTTTATAAAGTTTATGTTTACTCATTAAACTAAAAATTATCTTACTCCATGCAATTTTATTATTTTTTAGCCATTTTTTTGTAATATTTTTTTCAAAGAATTGGATTGGATTTAGATAAAAATCTTTATCTATACAATTCTTTTTAAATATATATTGCCATAATTCTGAAGCCACTTTAATTTCTTCATCTAAAGGAAAACTTCCCCTATTTGGTAATAGTAAAGCTGAAAATATCAAATAAGCTGCATCAAATCCATAATCTTTACCTGAAACTTCAAAATGCTCCCAATCTATAATAAATATTCTTTTTTTATTTATAATAATATTATCTAACGTTAAATCGCCATGGGAAGGCGTGTTTTTTTTTTTCGAACCCCATACTTTTTTATAATGGTCAAAAATGTCAACCAAATATTTCTTTGTTTTAATAATTGATTGATTATAATTAACTACTTTTCCATCAATTATTTTAATATCAACCAGCATTGAAGTTTTTAAAATTTTAACATTTGAGATAATTTTTATTTTATTTTTTTTTTGGTACCAAATCCAGCCCCTTAATTCTTTTTTTAATTTTAAAATACCATTGGGGTGATATGAAATTTTTCTAATAACTTTTAAATTTGGTAAATATAACGTTATTATTTTGTTCTTATGACTTTGATTTCTTATTAATGAGGTCAATTCAGCGATAAATTATAAGATAATTATTATTAAAAAAATAAAAAAAATTTTTTAAGTAAAAAATAATTTTTATTAAAAAATTATGGTCACTTTCAAGGGTTTTTTTATAAAAAGGGAATAATGTATTAATATAAAAATAATTTTTTTTAAGTATTACAAATGTTATTTTTTTTAATTTAAAACTAATAAAAATTTTTATCATATATTTTATCTTTTCTAAAAATTTTATATTTTGATTATTTATAATAAAAACGCTTTTGATATTTTTCAGTTCTTTGTGAATTTTAACAAATTCATTAAATGTACAAAAAATTAATTGAATTTTTTTTTTATCAATTTTTTTTAAAAAATTCTTATCATTGATATAAATTCTATTAAATTTTTTTTTATCACGAATATCTATACAGTCTAATATTATATCTCGATTATACATATATCTATTTTTTTGCTATAACAATTATTGATGGTGATAATTGTTTTATCCTTAAAAATTTAAAAATTACAAATTCAATAATACCAGCAATTCTTTTTCTTATCGTAATTTTTTTTAAAGAAAGATTTGTGCAAGTTTTAAATTTATCAAAATTTAAACCATAATCTAAAATTTGGTCTGGGATTCTATAATCAGGCCATGCTGAATAAAATTTTAATGATTTAAAACCACATTCAGTTAATATTTTATTTAATTCTGAATATGAATAAATCCAAGTTTTATAAGGCTTACCCTTAAATACTAAAGATATTATATTAGAGATAGATTTTGGAAAAATTGTTGTAAACAGAGTTCCATTGTGAGGATCTTTTAATCCAAAAAACATTTTGTAATCATATCTGTTTTCAATAGCTAAATATAATTGTCCATTTTCTTTAAGTGAATTAAAAATTTTTTTTAAAAATTTTTTTTGTAATTCACCTGGATTGGAATAATCAATTTTTTTTTTTTTTTCTCTTTTATTTAAATATTTATCAACAACAACTTGATTTGTTTCACCAATCCATTCTAAAACTCCATTAACTATTGCAATATCAATTGATGATTTTTTTAAATTAATTTCTCGTAAATTTTCTTGAAGTAATGTGATATTGTCTAATTTATTTTCCTTCGCTCTTTGAAATAAAAAAAGTAAAGAATTTATAGTTTGGTCAATCGCTAAAACTTCCTTAACTCTTTTGGCCAGTGGGATTGTAATGGCACCCCACATACATCCAAAATCCACAACTAATTCATTACCATTTAAGTTTAATAAATCAATTCCTTTTACTCTTTTTTTTGAAAAAATAACATCATACAAAAAATCCTTCTTCAGATTTTTGACTGCTTTTTTTGTTCCTATTTTTTTTATATCCTTAATAAATTTTGTATTTTCATGTTTATTAAGATTTGACCAATAACCTTTTGGATTAAAAGAATAAAAATTTTTTCTTATCTTATTAGAATTTTTTATATTCTTAATAATATTCCTCATTACTTACACTTTGCTAATTCTAAATTATTTGACTCAATAAATTTCTTTATCAAATTTAAACTAAAAAATCTTTTATTGAATGAAAAAATTTCTATTGAAGTTTCTTTTGTTTTCTTTTTTGGAAAATCTAAAGTAAATTTTTTAGAATAGTAATAAATAGATAAAAAATTTTTACTTATTAAAAAGTTAGTCATAGTTGATAATTTATATAATGTAATTTCAAAATTAAATTCTTGTTGTATTACCTTTACATTTTTTAATTTTTCATTTAAATTTTTGATAATCTTTAATTCTGATCCTTCGCAATCTAATTTTATAAAATCAAATATTTGTTTTTTTTTAAAATTATTTTCTAAAAATAACTTACTTTCTTTAACAGAAATTTTTTCTGTATTTTTTTTTTTTTTGAAATAAATACCTCTTCCACCATAAGCTAATTTTAATAATGAACTGATGCTATTTGGGCTTGATAGTACACCAGGACCATTATAATCTGATAAAGCTATCTCAAAAAATTTTACATTCTTTATTTTATTCTTTTTTAAATTTTTTAATAAAATAAAACCACAATCTCTTGAAGGTTCAAAAGCATAAATTTTATCAAAAAATCTAGACATCACCATAGCATTTGATCCCACACTTGCACCAATATCCAATGCAATTTGATTTTTATTTTTTAAACCTAATCTTGTTATTTTTGAGATATTTTTATAAATTATATATAGATAATCCCAATTCATTATAAACGGATTATAATAATGTTTATTATGCCAATATAATTTTACATTATATTTGCTTACGTAAGATTTAATTACTGAATTGAAATATAAAATTTTTTTTGAATTACCAATGATATAATATGAAAAAGATAATACTCTCCATAAAATAGATCTTATTTTAAAATTTTTAATCTTAAATAAATTAAATAGTTTCTTAAAATAAAAATTAACGAATATCTTATTTTCTACATCAATATATCGGCTATAATATGGGGGTATTTTTATTTGTTTATATATATTGTACCCAAGTTTAAGTTTATTGATTTTTTTTAAATTTTCCCTTTTTACTATATTAATATTTTCTTTATAAATCGGTTTTTTGTAATTTTTATTTTTAAAAAAAAGAGTTGGATATTTTATAGCTATATTTTCTATTTCTAAATTATTAGTAATTTTTTTTACAAAAAATGGATCTAAATCAATCAACGATCTATTAGAAATCCATCCATGACCTTTTTCATAAAAATGACCATTAATTGATTTCTCTGAAATATAATCAAATCCAATTAAATTAATTTTTTTAAAACCAAAATATTGAGCAATACCTATTCCTGCATACAGACTATTTTGTGACATTGAAAATTCCTTATGTAGCAAAAATTTATTATCAAGAAAGCTACTTCCTCTTTTATATTTAATATAATAGATGTTTTCTTTTTTAATAAAATGATAATTGCTTTCACATATAAAAACAGGATGATCATAATTAAAGCGACCTAAATTTAACATTTCCTTTCCTGGTTTTGCGAAAGAGATTTTTTTTGAAAAAGGACTTCTATAGATTGGGCTAAAATAATATGGGTGCAATGTAAAGTCTGCAACAATGTTTAATTTTTTAAAATCTTTATGTAAAAACATCCAATTAATCACTATTGAATGCTTGTCTTTAAAGTTATTTAAATCAAGATATTTAATACTTCCACCGTTTCCAAAAAGATAACACTCTTTATCAGTATACAAATTTTGGAATTTTTTATTTCTATTTAAAGCTTCCATTTTAAATACCTTGCTCCTGAAAGAAAGATTTTGGATCTTTATGATGAATAACCTTATCATTTTTAAAATGTAAGATTTGATCACATTCTTTAATTACATTAAAATCATGAGATATTAATATAGTTGTCATTTCATTTTTTTTTCTTTTAATTTATTGATAATAAAATTTTGTGTACCAGAATCTAAAGAATTTGTTGACTCATCCATTATAAGAAATTTTGGTTTTTTAAAAAGAGCTCTTGCTATTCCTATTCTTTGTTTTTGACCACCTGATAAATTGAAGCCATTTTTTCCAATTATAGTTTGATCTTTTTGAGGTAAATTTTTAGTAATTTCAGACATCATAGATATATCTGATGCAAAATTATATTGCGATAAGTTATAATCATTTTCACCAAATATAATGTTATCTTTAATACTTTCATTAATTAAGAAAGATTCTTGAGGAACATAGCTAATATATTTTTTCCATAGGTTAGACTGATCTTTAATATTTAAATTTCCAAAAAAAATATTCCCCTCATATTTTTCCAATAAACCCATTAAAATGTCTGCGAAAGTTGTTTTTCCTGATCCAGACATTCCATAAATACCAATAATTTTATTTAACTCTAGTGTTAATGATAGTGATTTAAAAATTAACTTATCTTGTCCCTCATATTTAAAAGACAAATTTTCAATATTAATTTTATCAAATGATTGATTTAAATTAGCTCTATCGGTTTTATTATCTAAAAATTGATAATAGTCATGGCTATTATCAGCCTCATTTATTTCTTTAATAATTAAATTAAAAGACGGTTTATAAAACTTTAAAGCTGAGATAGCTCCTGTTAAATGTTGAAATGCAGGGATCATTCTAATCGTAACCAATGAAATAAGTGCAAGTAAAGAAATTGTTTCTACATTAGAATAATCTAATATTGTCAAAATTAAACAAATTCCTAATAATATTATAACAGCAAAAAACTCAATTATAAATCTTGGTAAAGCAGAGACAATTCTATGAAAAAATAAATAATTTTGATTAATACTATTTTTAATAGTAAAATTTTTTATTAATTTGGATGATAAATTTAAAATTTTTCCGACTTTAAAACTTAATATTCCATAATTAATCAAACTTAATATTTCTTCTCTTATAATAAGTGATTTTTCACCATAACTTTTTAATTTTTTTTTAACTATCAAAATAAATGATAAACAAATTGCTAAAAGTATCAAAATTCCCGGTGAAGCATAAATACCACTTATTATCAAAATCATCATTAGCGCTCCCAACGTAACTGAAAGTTCTCTAGCAATTATTAATATGGCTCTAATATAATTTGAGGTATTTGTAACTTCTTCGTTAATATTTCTTATTATTGTACTTTTATTTCTTTTAATATGCTGGCTAAAAGATTCATTAATATATTTTTCAAAAAGTTTGTTAGCACAAGATAAATAAATAGTTTTGAATAAATCTAACTCAAAGTAAATGACATAAAAAACTATTATACTTTTTATTAAGAATGCAAATATAATAAAAAGTGCTGAAATAATAATTACATCATTTTCTTCAAAGCCCTTAAAATAAGCATGTATTGTTTTAGGTAAAAAATTTAAAAAACTCTCAAAGTCGATTAAAGAAGAAATAAATACAGGAACTAAAGTTATACTAAATAACTCAATAACTGCAGAGATAATCATACCAATAAGCAGTAAAAAAAAATAGTAAACTTTCTTATCTAAAATTATTTTTAATTTTTTAATCACTACTTCTTTTTTACTTAAAACTTTGCTCAACAATTTCACAAATAATATGTAAAATAGTTATATGCATCTCTTGAATAATTTGAGTACTACTTGATGGCACAGCAATACATACGTCTGAGTATTTTTTTAAATAAACTCCTTTTTTACCTGTCAAAATAATAACTTTAATTTTCTTGTCTTTAGCTGACTTAATTGCTTTTAGAATATTTTTAGATTTTCCTGAAGTTGTAATACCAAGAAAAATATCATCAATTTTTCCAATTCCCTCAATTTGTCTGGAAAAAATTTCACTAAAATGATAATCATTAGAAATACTTGTTAAAATAGATGTGTCTGTATTCAGAGCAATAGCTGGTAACGCTTTTCTTTTTAAATTAAGTTTTCCTATAAGCTCTGCGGCTATATGCTGTGCATCTGCAGCACTACCACCATTTCCAGCAATCATTAACTTGTTAGAATTACTAAAAGTATTAATCAGTAAGTCTGTTACATCTTCGATTTTTTTTTGAAGATTTTTATCATTAAACAAACTTAAAAAAGTTTTTTTATGTTTCGTCAAATGTTTTTTAATTAATCTTTTTTTCATTTATCGTTCTGTTGTCCATATCCTTAAGCCAGAATTAGTGAATCTCAAGTTTTCAAATCTAGCGCCTAATCTTTTTAATTCATTCTTAATTTTTTCTTGATAAATTGGAGATGAATAAACTAATAAATATCCGGATTTACCAGCTCCAAGTATTTTTCCTCCCAAAGCTCCATTTTTCTTTATTACATTATAAATTTTATCAATTTTACTGTTAGAAGAATGTGGAGAAATTTTTTTTTTAAAAGTCCAGGAAGTATCAAGTAAATCACCAAATTTTTTAACCTTACCTTTTATCAGACATTGTTTCATTTCTTTTGATATACTTCTTATTTTTATAAGATCTGACTTCAGATAATTTTTATTTATACTTTTCTTTTGAATTAATGATGAGCTTCTTGATTTACCAATTTTAAACAATATTAAATTGTGTTCAAGTTCATTTACAGTCTCATCCTGTATTCTTAAAGGATTAACAGTAATATCTTCATTATCTAATTCTATCCAATTAAAACCTCCGTATGCAGTTGAAAAAAAATCTTGCCAGCCACCTCTTATTCCAAGGTTAATTCTCTCTGCTTGATATGCAAGATTGCAAATTGAATTTAAATCCATTTTATTATTAGTTTCTATTTCATTAAATACAGCTAAAACTGCAACAGCTATAGAAGAGGATCCACCTAAACCAGTTCCTGCATCAAAATCTGATAAAATTTCTAAGTCAAAACCAAACTTTGGCTTTATAAGTCTTAAACACTCAAGAATTAAATTTCCTCTAGTTTTTTCAATATCTTGAAAATTATTAATTCTAGTAGTAATCTTCATTGGTCTATTGACAATATTGACTTTGTTATCTGATCTTAATAATAAAGATACTGTTGAAAACTTGTTTATAGTTGAAGATAAAACTTCACTTTCATTGTCACTGAAAACATTAGAAAAATCTGTTCCCCCACCTGAGAAGCTAACTCTAGCAGGTATTCTAGCTCTAATTATTTTTTTTTTAACAAAAAAAGACGAAATATAATCTTCATAATCTAATATGCCTTGAATTAAATGATTTTTCTTTAAAACAGGAATTGCTAAATATTTTCCTCGTCTACTAGTAAGTTTTTCAAAAGCTCTTATAATTTTATTTTCTGGATCGTCAAAGTAGACATAAACAAAATCTTTTCTAGCAATATTATAAATAGGTGTATCTAAATTAGGATTTTTTTCAATGAACCTTCTTATATCTCCATCAGTCACAGTACCAATACATTTATTTTTATCATCAACAATAAAAATAATTGGTCTATTATTTTTAAAAATAAATTTTTTAATTTTTCCTAAGATGTTTTTTAATTTATCCTTTTTTTTAAAAACTAAAAAATTATTGTTTAATTTAAACATTATTCTTTATTACTTGATTTATTATTTTTGAATACTGATAAAAAATAATTTTTAAATAGATATTCCGATATCTTAAAATCAATAAAATCATCAATATCATATGCACAAATCTTTGACATATAATAATATCCAACTTTATTACCAAATCTACTATTAAGCTTAGACAAAACATTGGACCCTATAACTTCTATGGCCCCATTTGCCATATGCACTAGTGGCAAATCTTGTCTACGCATCTCTGAAAGTTTTTTAGGATAAAGATTTTTTAAATATCTTTTTTCAATTTTTTTTAGCCAGTATGGGGGATAAGTGCAGTCTGAAACTGATCTGATACTGCTGAAATTACCTTCATAAATTTGATTTATACAATTATCAATATCTCTTCCAGTTCTAAATGGATTTGTCGGTCTTAAAAATACTAAGATATCTATTTTTTTTTTTAAATTTTCAACTAAGTTTTTAATAACATCTAGATCTGTTGATTTAGATGTTGCATATTTTTTTGGTCTTAAAAAAGTAGTGGCACCATATTTTTTTGAAATATTTAAAATTTTTTTAGAATCTGATGAAACTATTATATCGCTAATTAATTTTGACTGTTTAGCACTCTTAATCGCATAATATATGAGTGGTTTTCCATTAAATTTTTTTATATTTTTATTTTTTAATCCCACAGATCCTAATCTTGCAGGAATTAAAGCGACAACATTCATTTTTAAACGTTAGAAGAATTTTCAATTTTATAGATTTTATAAAATTTTATTAACTCCTTTATACCATCCTCTAAACTGTATATATTTTTAAAACCAGTTTTTTCTAGTTTGACATTTGAAACTCTATAATTTCTCTTATCAATATCTTTTTTATAATCATTACAAATAATTTTAAAATTTTTTACTATTTTTTTAATTTTATAGCATAATTCTAATTTTGTTAGGTTGGCATTACTTAAACCATGATTAAAAATTTCATTTTGAAATTTTTTTTGATTTTCGATTGCATATATAAAAGCTCTAGAAACATCGCGAACATGAATATAATTTCTAACAAAAGTCTTTTCAAATATAGTGATTTTTTTAAATTTAACTGCTTTAAGTGTAAAATCATTTACCAACAAATCGACCCTCATTCTTGTAGAAGTTCCAAAGACTGTTGCCAACCTAAATACAGTTGAATTTTGTCTTTCCATTAACGTGTCTTCAGCATTTTTTTTATCTATTCCATACAAAGATATGGGATTTAAAGCAGTGGTTTCATCACAATATGTATTTGAATTTGTAGTTCCATATCCACTATTACTATTGGGATAAATTACAAATTGTCTTGGACTTAAATATTTTTTTAATATCTTTATACTTCCTTTATTAACTTCGGTTGATAACCTTGGAAATTTTTTACAAATTGGCGCTCCAACATAACCAGCAAGTGGAATTATTATATCATTATTTTTTATCAATTTTTTTATTTCTGAGGTTTTGGTGCAATCTCCTCTAATTATATTTAATTTTTTGTTATAAGCTATATGGCCAAGGCTATTTTGATTAAAAATGAATTTATCTAAAATAGTAACATTGTAACCTTTATCTAATAACATACTGGATAAAACACTTCCAATGTACCCTGCTCCACCTGTAATTAAAATTTTCATTAAAAACTTATACTAAAACTTTCACCTTTGCGGTTTAATTTGAGGTTATGAGTATCATTTTTACAAACATTACAAATAGTTTTCTCAGTAATTTCTTTTTTATCTCCAAACTCTGATCTTGCTGAAATATATTTTTTATTATTCCATAATTCTTTGAGATCTGTATTAAAAATATTACCAAAATCAGCTTTTACATCATCAACGATACAACAAGCAGAAATATTTCCGTCCCAATTGATAACCATTCCACTCCAAGGCCAGTGACATGGGTTTGGAGTTGTTTTTTCGTGATTTAAATAAGAGGAATAAACATGTTCTTCATTTGTCGGTAACCATTTCTTAGAGGTATCGGATTTTGGATTCACTTGTATTTTCCCAACATTAAATTGATCTACATTTAATTGTTTACTGAGTTTTTTAAAATCTTCAATTTGATGTTCGTTATGTCTCATTGCCATCATAGTTGTTTCAATTATCGGATATTTTAAACCTAATTCTTTTTTTAATCTTACAACTTCTTTAATATTTTTTAGTACTATTTCTAGATTTCCATTTCTTCTATACTTTGAATAAGTTTCATTTGTTGTCCCATCTAAATCTATATGCAAAACAGTTAAACCTGATTTAACAAGATTAAGTAAAAAATCATTTTTATAATTTATTGAAAAATTAGTAGATAAATTTGTATATATTTTATTATGAGAACAAAGTTTTATTATTTCTGGTAGATATTTTAACAAGGTCGCTTCACCCCAATTTTGAAGATATATTGCAAGTGCAGAGCTACTTATTTTTTCTAATATTTTTTTAAATGAGTCAATTTTTAAAATTCCTTTTTTTCTTGAGTCAATCTTTAATCCAGTTGGGCAAAGTGGACATCTTAGATTACAAGAATTTGTTGGCTCAACAACATAATGATAAGGTAAACTATTTAACTTTGTTAATTTTTTTTTTTCTTCTTCTCTTGCTATGAAAAAATTTTGTAATCTTTTTTCATCAATTAATTCCTCAGGAATATGTGAAATGAACTTATAGTCATTTTTATCAATTTCATTTAAATTAATCATTTTGTGTGCCTGTTTATATATTTCATAACTAAATCTGAAACAAGATTTATATCTTTTTTATTTAAGTTTGAAGAAGAGGGCAAATGAACTGCCGATCTACAAATATCTTCTGAAATTACTAAATTTTTACTAGCTAAATACTTAAAGTGATTTGCACTTGCTACAGAATTAATCATTGGTCTACATTCTACATTGTTTTTCAACATAAAATTGATAAATTTTTTTCTAGAAATATTTCTTGGTAAAATTATTGTCATTAGCCACATAACAACCGTGCTCGATTTTGTTTTTGGCATTAGCTGAATATTTTTAATTCCTTTTAATTTATTTTCATATAATTTTTGAATTTTATTTCTTGTGTAGATTACATTAGAGAATTTTTCAAATTGAGCCAATAAAATTGCAGCCTGAAGATTTGTCATTCTATAGTTAAAGCCTCTAACTATACACTTATACTTTATTTTTTTAGAAATCCCATGATCTCTCTTTATTAGAGCATTTTGATAATCTTTTTTTTTTTTAAAAAATAAAGCTCCACCCTCGCCACTTGTAAAAACTTTATTTCCAAAAAAACTAAAACAACTTATATCTCCAATTGTTCCAGCATATTTGCCTTTGTATTTTGAGCCAATAGCTTCCGCTGTGTCTTCTATAATCTTTAGGTTATATTTTTTTGCAATTCTTAAAATTTCTTTCATATTTGCTGGATGACCAAAAGCGTGAACTACCATAATACATTTTGTTTTTTTGGTAATTTTTTTTTCTATTAAATCAGGATTTAAATTCCACGTTTTGTCAATATCAATAAGAACTAACTTTGCGCCTGATAAGGAAATAACGTTAGCAGGTGATATCCAGGTAAGATTGGTACAGATTACTTCATCACCTTTTTTAATATTTAAGCAATCTAGTGCTAAATGAAGAGCTACAGTACAATTTGAAACCGCTAAACAATATTTTTGATTAAAAATTCCGGCAAATTTATTTTCAAATTTTTTAACAAACGATCCTTGGGATGAAATCCATCTAGTTTTTATACATCTATCTATATATTTCTTTTCGTTACCCCAAAATCTTGTATCGTATATCGGTATCATACTAAATATTAATCTTCGAAATTAAAGCCAATATCTAAATTTTTTCTCTATCTTTTTGTCCTCTAAAGTTTTTGTTTTTTTTCCATCTCCAAAAAATTTCGGCGCTTTATTTAATGTTTCAGACACTGCTTTAACACCTTCCGGACCAAGAGAAGCTGACTGGTCAGTTCCCCACATGGATCTCTCTAGAGTAATATGTCTCTCTATATATTCTGCACCAAGTATCCAAGCAAATATTGTGGGTGATACAGTGCTTTCATGACCACTGTATCCTACATCACATTTGTATTTTTTTTTATAAGTTGTAATCAAATTAAGATTAAGTTTTTCTTCAGGACATGGGTAGGATGAAACTGTATGCATTAAAACAAATGGACACTTATGTCTTTTAAAAATTTTAACAACTTTATCAACTTCTTTTAAAGTACACATACCAGTTGAAACGAATGTTTTTTTTTTCTCTTTTGCAACTAAGTTTACGAACTCAAAATTAGTCGCCATAGCAGATGCTATTTTATTAAATTTAGTTTTAAATTTTTTCATCATTATTTGGCTATTATTATCCCAACAAGATGAAAACCATGGAATATTTAATTTTTTACAATATTTATCGATTTCGGAGTATTGTTTTGCAGAAAATTCAATTTTTTTTTTATATTGTAAATAAGTTATAAGTCCCCACGGGGTTTCTCTTAGGATACCCTTTTGATATTCTGGAACGCAAATATCTGGGTCTCTTTTTTGAAATTTAACAGCATCAAAATTATTTTTTTTCGCTAAATCAATTAATTTTTTAGCCAAAGACAAAGAGCCATTATGATTAATTCCAATTTCTGCAATTAAAAATGGTTTTTTTCTTTTCATAAACTTTTAATTATATCTTTTTATTGCTTTTTCATAATCTATTGGAATTCCAATATCAATAAAATTATCATTAAAAACCTTATAAACTAATACATTACTTTTTAAAGACTCATTCGAAAGAAGATCTTTTTCAAATGAAAAAATTTTTTTATTTATTTTAAAAAATTTTTTTGAAACGATATATGATCCATTGTTAATCCAGCCTTTTTTTGAAACATTATTCTTTTCATTAAAACTTTTTATAAATAATTTTTTGTTTATTTTTAATCTACCGAACCTTCCTGTATCCTTAACAAAGGATCCCCCTACTAATATTTTATCTCTAATTTTTTTTGATTTATAAAAATTAATAAAATCTGAATAATCAATATTACTTAAGGTATCACAATTAATTACCAAAAACGTTTCTTGCTTAATTTTTTTTAAACAATTTTTTATTGCACCTCCTGTACCTAGAGGAACTTTTTCAGTAATAATATTAATGTTTTTTTTATTTTTATATCTTTCAATAAATAATTTTTTTTTATAATAAATTGTTAGAAAAATTTTGAAACCATCTTTTTTTAACTTTAAGATTATTATATCAAGAATTGAAAAATTTTTATAAATCCTCATTAATGGTTTGGGTATGCCTTTGGATATTTTTTTTAATCTTCGTCCCAAACCTCCAGCAAGCAAAACAACTTCATTAATTTTGTTTTTATTCATATATAAGAATAATTAATTATTTTTAATCATTTTAATTTCTTTTATAAAATCA
>MDTG01246427.1_pt1 | contig 35519 bp, 34 predicted proteins | sample 811421 | NCBI WGS metagenome assembly MDTG01 (sample SAMN05326645, study PRJNA326480) | marine metagenome | isolation source: seawater | place: Pacific Ocean: South East | collected 2011
TACTTACTCAATATGATTTAATCATATTAGATCATATAGAACATCTACAAAACTCATTAATTAACACAATAATTAAATACATTGAAAGTGGCGGAAATGTATTTGTTTTTCCAAAAAAAAATGCAGATATACATTCATATAATGAATTGTTTTTAAAAACCAATACTGATCAAATTGATCAATATAATATTAGAAATCAAACCATTCATAAAATTAACTACAAGCACAAAATATTTAATTCAGTATTTGAAAAACAACAAAAAAATATTTCATTACCTAAAATTCAATCATATTTTTCAATAAACCCAAATCCAAACAGGAATAGATTAGATATATTAAGTTTTATGAACGGTAACCCATTCTTAGCACAATACAATTATAAAAAGGGAAGTATAATAGTTTGCTATAGTGATTTATATGAAGATACAAGTTTCGCCTTGCATGCACTATTTGTTCCTTGTCTTTATAATGCTGCCATTATGCAAGTCAAAAATAACCCACTATATCACATGATTACTAGTAATCTAATAATTAATCAAAAACATACAACAACCGAAAATATATTTACACTAAAGCAAGGTCTCAATTTTGAATTTATTCCGTCAATAATACATAATAATCAAAACACATTACTGAATTTCAAAAATGTAATCAGGAAATCTGGACACTATAATTTAAATACTAAAGATAGCACAATAAACATACTATCTTTTAACTATAAAAGAATTGAAAGCATTCCTGTTTTTCTCAATAAAAAAGATATTTCTAACTTTTTTATAAATAATAATTATAATTTTATGCCACTAAAAAACAATAATGTAGTGGAAAAAAATTCTGATAAAAATCAAAACAAACCATTCTCTAATACTTTAATAATCCTTGCATTACTTGCAATTCTAACTGAAATTATTTTATTGAAAATATGGAGAATATAAAACACATTCTTATTAGAAATGCAATAGTTATAGATTGCCAATCAAAGTATAATAACCAAACTAAAGATGTACTAATCACTGATGGTATAATTGAAGAAATTTCTAATAAAATAAATATTGATTCACCTTTCTTAGAAATTAAAATACCCAATCTGCACATTTCACCAGGATGGATTGATTTACACTGCAACCTATGTGAGCCAGGCTATGAACATAGAGAAAATATCAAAACTGGCTTAAAGAGTGCAGCTAAAGGGGGGTTCACATCAGTCGTTACAAGACCTAATACAAATCCACCAATAGATAATAAGGCAGATCTTCAGTTTCTAATTAATAGATCAATTCATAATATAGTAGACATATATCCAACAGGTTGCATAACAAAGAATTTAGAGGGAAAAAAAATTACAGAAATGTATGATATGTTTATAAATGGAGCGGTTGCATTTAGTGATGGTAAAAGAAGCATAGAAAATCCAATGATAATGAATATTGCTCTTGACTACGTAAAAAACTTTAATGGCCTTATAATGGCAACTGCAATGGATGAAAATCTAAATAAATCATCTCAAATTCACGAAGGTAGAATTAGTACTCTGACTGGTTTAAAACCATCTCCAGAAATTGCTGAAGACATAAGAGTATCTAGAGATTTGGCAATTTTAAAATACACTAACTCTAGACTTCACCTATCAACTTTGTCAACTTCAAATAGTATAAAAAGTATTAAAATTGCGAAACAAAAAAAATTATCTATTTCAGCAGATGTTGCTGCACATCAAATTATTTTAAGCGATGAAGATTTAATAAATTTTAACTCTAATTATAAAGTCAACCCACCTTTAAGAGATAAAAAAACCCAAAAAGCATTAATTAAATCACTTATTGATGGAACAATAGATGCAGTTTCTTCTGATCATTCACCCGTTGAGAATGATTTAAAAAAATGTGCGTTTCAGGATTCCGAGCCTGGTATTATAGGATTACAAACTGTCTTTCCTATTATTAACACTGTGCTTAAAAAGCATATGGAAATTAATAATATTATAAAACTGATTAGTACAAATCCCAGGAATATTCTAAAAATCGATTCCCCAGTTATTAAAGAACAAGAAAAAGCAAATATTACATTATTTGACCCCAATAAAAAATGGACATTTACTAAAAATCATATAGAGTCAATATCTCAAAATACACCTTTTATTAATTATGAATTTACAGGAAAAGTATGGGGTGTAATTAATAAAGGTATGGTAACAACAAATAATTAAAACAAAAAATACACACTTCCAGAAACACCAAACCCAAGTTGACGATTATTAATGCCTTTTTGAAAAGCTAAATTAGTCATCAATTTATTAGCCCAAATCTTATTTAAAACAATTGTAAATCTGCTATAATAATACTTATTTACAATTGATATGATAGGTGTAATAGAGATTTGATACTTACTTATTTGTTTTGAAAACATAAAGCTTGCAGTATGGAAAATACGATAGGGACTAGTTTGTTTTTGATAGTTAAATGTAAAGTGATCTTTTGCATTTACGAATGAATTTAAACCTATATTTAATTTATATGGTAACGCTTTAACTGAATGTCGATTTCTTTTCCTATCAACATCAAAGACGTCTATCAAGGTATCAAACAAAGCATTGTACTCTGTTACAATATCTTGATCTAAATTATATATTACACCCACTAATTCATAATTACCGTTTGATGAATACTGGTCTTGATTCCATGATATAAATCCTAAATCCTCTATACTACCATATAATATGCTTTTATTTGAAACAGCATATTCTATATTCATATCAAGTGCCCCTCCTAAGTCAGAAAAAAAATCAAAACTATGATTTATAAAAATATTTATATCATTGAATAAAAGACTTGTAAAAGGTGTATTATGACTATTAAAATAGTCTGAAGTAGATAGATTAATATTGTCGTCTGGAGAATTGTGAATATTATATAACCCCTTAATCAATTTTAATTCAAATCCAATTAAATTAAATAATCTAGAACTGGTATTATATCCAATGTTTAAAGATAAATAATTATACATATCAATATAATTATCAGAAAATACAACATTGTCATTTAAAAACTGATTATTTCCACTCATTATCAATGAAATAAAATCTTGATTCATATTTATATTTAACCAAAGCCTATGATGAATTCCGATATAATAAAGTTTGTTATCTTTCTTTTGAGCATAAAAAAACAGCTCGTTATTTAAATCTGTTTTCAGATTTAGTGAATTAGATAAATTACCACTTAAATCAATATTTAAGGTTTTATTTTTGAGAGAAATGATTTGGTTCAAATTTGTATAAAAGGTCAAATTAGAATTAGAAAAAGGGACTCCAATAATATGTTTTGGCAATGAATCCTTATAAAAAGGATTTTGATTAATTATTAGATTATTTACTTGACCAATACAAATCGTCAGTTGTAAACAGAACACAAAAAGTATCTTTTGAATATATTGCATTTATTTTTAATTTACATTAAGACGTGTTTGAATACCCATTTTTACCACAAATTCATAATCAGCATATAACTTAACATACTGGTTTTCTATAGAGTTACTTGAAGTACTCAATGTAATATCTATGAGTAATTTATTTGAATTAAGTAAGTTAGAAATCTCTAAGCTAGATAATATAATTGCACCAGAATTTAATTGAGTAGTAGTAACATAACCTTCATTATCAACAATAGCACCCTCAATAGTATTGTCTTCAGAATTAAATCTTGTAAATGATAAAGTGTCTAGATTAAGATTAGAAACGGAGTCATGTAACACTAAATTAAACTCTGTACCAAGCGGGAATCCATTAATTAAATTAAAATGTAATATAAGCTCATCTATATTTGATAAATCAAATTTAATTTCCTCAAAATCTACAGTATCTCTTAAGCTAATATTTGCTGCATTTAGACTTAACGGGAAGTCTATATCTACTCCTAAAGTTAATTGACTCTCACCGCTAATAAAATTCAACTGATCTGATTCTAAAATAAATGCTGTTGCAGAGTATTCAATAATGTGAGGAGGCAAAGCAATAATATCCCCTATTATATTCTCACCATATGTCCATGACATATTTATTTCTTCGCCTATAAATTGTGGAGATTCAATGATTGAATCAACATAAAAACCAGCCTGACTGTTTCCATTCTGAGAAAAAGCAATAAGTTCACCATCAATTCTAGCAGAAAGTCCTAGTGAATTAACTATATTAATACTAAAACGGGGTTCCTCAAGAACTAAACCACTATCAAAATCCTCAAATAATGCTAAATCAACATCAACCGTATCACCCTCTAGAGGAATTTCATAATCAACAAATCTGCCATATAAATAATCTAATTCTAAATCCATAAACGAACAAGATATATTAATGTAGTCCCCAGAACTTAATGTAACAATATTATCAGAATTTATAATGGCATTAAAGGCAACAGGTAATCTATTATATGGTTGTTCAGAATCTGTTGTTAAATCAACATCTAAATTAGCAAGATCAATACTCCCATTAATAGTGCCACCATTCAGCTCAATAGACTCTAATACTTCAAAATTAGTACCTATTCCTAGCTTCAAATCTAGTGGTGTAATTAAAGAGGATGAGATTTCATAGAATAAATTACCTTCCAACAATTTAATATTATGAATCTGCTCATCACTGGATAAATTAAAATCTATAAAAGTGGTATCTGACTCAATTTCTTGATTTTGGAAAGTCATTGCAATATTATTCACGTTAATATCAATAAGACCAAATGATATACCAATACCTGTTTCAGATGTCAGATCAACCATCTGAAGAGGGTTAGACTGGTCAGTAGAAAAGTTAATAATATCAAACGACACATTATTATCTATAGATTGACTATTTAAATCAATAACGGAAGTTTGGCTTTGAAAACTATTTAAATCATTAAATTCTATTAAGCCTAAAGACCCTAATCCAGTAGAAAGTGTAATTTGTAAATTAGTAATATTTATAGGTAAATTATTATGAATCGTAACCTCTAAAGTGCCTTCGTTAAAACTAGCACTTGAAAACTCCTCTAAATCAAATGTAAAATCTGAACCTAATAATAAATCCAATAAAGTAAATTGACCCGCTGGAATTTGAGTGTTAGGAGGAAATGGGACTGTATCAATACCTGGTATAAATTCAACAAAAGAAGGATTACTAATTAATAACTGCTCAATATTAATAACCGTATCTATGTATATCTCAGTAATAGGAAAGTTCTCTAATTCAAAATTTTGTGAAAAATCTAACGATGGTAAATCTATAAAAGACTCGGCATTAACAGTGTATAGTTCGTCATTTCTAACTGCGAGTCTTATAAAATTATCGTCATCATATTTAGTAGAACCCTTTTCTGGAATTAAATCAGAAATGGTAATTGTAGCATCAATAAGTGGTATAACTAAATCAGGATTCCATCCACTTATTTCAACTTTATCAACCTGACAAGAAAAAATCAAAATGGTAAAAAAAATAATAGTTAGTATATTACGCATACTTTATAAATGAATTTTATATCTTAACCAAAGATGCAATAATTTTAATACTTAAAAATAATTTATTACAAAAAATGAATAATTTAAAAAACCTTATTAACTCTAAAAAATTATTTCTTATTGCTGGACCATGTGTAATAGAAAGTGAAAGCATCACCTACAAAATTGCAGAAACGCTCAAAAATATCACATCTAAACTGGACATTCCTTTTATATTTAAGGCATCATTTAAAAAAGAGAATCGAACTAAATTAAGTTCATATACAGGTCCAGGAATTAAAGACGGAATTGATATGTTAAAAAAAATAAAAAAAGAATTAAAAGTTCCAATTACTACTGATGTGCACAATACTAATGATATAAATTATATTAGAGATGTCATTGATATTATTCAGATACCAGCTTTTTTATGTCGTCAAACAGACATACTAATTGAAGCAGCTAAAAGTGATAAAATAATCAATGTCAAAAAGGGACCTTTTCTTTCTGGAGAATCTTGTCAATTTATAATTGAAAAATTAATACAATCAGGAAACACAAACATCATAATTACCGAGAGAGGAAATTGTTTTGGCTATCAGGATTTGATTGTAGATATGAGAAATATTCCAATTATACAACAATACAATACTCCTGTGGTATTAGATATTACACATTCTAACCAAAAACCCAATCAATCAAATGGTAAATCTGGTGGAACACCTCAATTTATAGAAACTCTAGCATGTGCTGGAGTAGCTGCAGGTGCTAATGGTATTTTTTTGGAAACGCACCCAAGTCCACTAAAATCTCTCTCTGATGGATCAAATATGTTAAAATTAGAAAAAGTAGAAGACCTACTTGTTAAACTACATAAAATAAAAAAATCTATATTTTAATATTTATTTCTAGGTTATCATACGCTAAATACACATTTTCAGGTAATGAAGGATTTACTTTATCATGAAGTCCCATAGCATGACCTATATGGGTTAAGTATGCTTTTTTGGGTTTAATTTTATCAATAAAATATAAAGTTTGTTCTAAGTGGAAATGAGAGATATGGGGCGATTGTTGAAGTGCATTAATCACTAAGACTTCTAAATTCTGCATTTTTTTTATTTCTTGCTCATCAATAAAATTGGCATCTGTTATATAACATACGTTACCAATTCTATAACCAAGTATTGGCAAATCCTTATGCATAACTCTAATAGGAATTACCTGAACACCATTTATCACAAAACTAGCTTCACTTATTGTGTTTAAATAAATTTTTGGCATACCTGGATAAGAAATGTCAGAAAACAAATAACTAAAATTAGATTGAATAGATTTTTTTACTCTCTCCTCTAAATAAATATTAATTGGTATTCTGTGCTTATAATATATAGGTCTTAAATCATCTAGTCCTGCAGTATGATCTCTATGTTCATGTGTTAATAAAATTGCATCTATCTTATTTAATTTAGATATCAAAAATTGACATCTAAAATCTGGGCCTATATCAATAAGAAAGGCTTTTGAATTAACTCTAAGTAAAACTGAAGACCTTAATCTTTTATCTTTTAAATTTTTTGAATGACACACCTCACAATTACACCCAATCATGGGAACACCTGAGGAAGTACCGGTGCCTAAAAACAACAAACTAGTATTCATTAAAATAAAATACTTATTTTTTTTTAGTTTTATTATAAACTAACATAAATTTGTATTTAAATAGTAATTATTTTTTATGAAAAGTGTTGTTTTAAGTCCCCAACAAAAAGCTCTCAATATTAATTTAGAACCATCAATTTATGGTGCATTTTCAGAAATAGGTGCAGGACAAGAAGTTGTACGTCATTTTTTTAGAGCGGGGGGGTCATCAGGCACAATAGCAAAAGCTATGTCTGCGTATGATATGGATGTAAGTGATGCTATTTATGGTAAAGAACAAAGTAATCGATATGTTTGTGAGTCAAGACTGCAAAAAATGATTGATCGAGAGTATTTATTAATTGAAGAAAGATTAGATAGAAAAAAGCATCCTAATAAATCATTTTTTTCATTTGCAAATACTGTTACTACAACTAAATATAATGATGTTAACCCTGGTCATGGATGGATTGGCATGAAATTCCAACTTAAACCAAAAGATCAGCCTAATGACATTATAATCCATATCAGATTACATGAACATGATGCTAGATTACAACAAGAAACAGTTGGGGTGTTAGGTGTAAATCTTATGTATGCCTGTTTTAACCATCACCTTTCGCCTGAGTTGTTCATTCAAAGTTTATATGATAATTTATCAAGAAAACAAATTGAAATTGATATGGTCAAAATGAACGGGGAACAATTCAAATCTATTGATAACCGTCTATTAAGTCTTCTTCTAGTTAAACATGGGATGACTGATGCAGTTATATTCGGACCTGATGGTCAAAATTTACAACCTTCTGATGTACTTAGGAGAAAGAATATTTTAACTCTTAGAGGAAGTTTTAGACCTGTAACTAAAGTAAATATTGATATGATTAAAAATGGTCTTAATGAATTCATCAAAGAAAAAAAAGTAGATGAAAACAATCTACAAGTACTATTTGAGATGACATTAAACAATCTAAAATCAGAGGGTGACATTAATGAAAAAGACTTCATTGATCGAGTAGATATTCTCTGCTCAATAGGACAAACTGTTATGTTATCAAATTACCAAAGATACTATAAACTACTTGACTACTTTGGAAGGTTTACAAAAGAACGTATTGGCATTATTTTAGGTTTAACAAACCTTCAAGAAATTTTTGAAACAAAATTTTATAATCATTTAAATGGTGGCATATTAGAAGGTATTGGGAAAATGTTTAATAGAGACCTGAAAGTATATGTATATCCTTATAAACCAGATGAAAAAAGCGATTTTAAAACCACAAAAAACCTTTCTATTCATCCCAGAATCCAACCATTATATGATCACTTTCTTTTCAACAAAAAAATTATAGACCTAAAAAACTATCGAGCTAATTATTTAAGTATATTTTCAAGAAAAGTATTACAAATGATTAAAAAAGATGAAACCGGCTGGGAAGAAATGGTTCCAACATATGTAGATAACTTAATAAAAGAGAAGAAATTATTTGGCTATAAGAGTAGTAACTAAAAATAAATTAAATAAAATTTAAACAAAACAAGCTCAAAATAGATAAAATAAAATAACCGGTTAAACTTGCAGCACCTACATAATCCTTGGCAATTCGTTGGCCCATAAATAAACAAATAATAGTCAAATTCGACATTATAAAACCTAAAGTGAGGATATTAAATGCAAAGTCAAATTGGTTAAATACAAATAAAAATAAACCTAACAATAACACAATGCCGGTTAAACACTCTAATACTGTAATAATGATCAACATAAAAAAAACATAATTTCGTAATATGGTTTGTTTAAAATGTGATTTCAAAAAACTATAATTATCAGAAATATTAAATACTTTATCAAATCCTGATTGGATAAATACAATAGCAAAAAATAGTGCTAAAAAAAATACAACTAAATCTAGAGCAATCGAAGTCATAAAAAAAAAATAAATGATTTAACTCATAATATATATATTTTTCAACAAAATGTTGAAAAATTAATCTAATATTATATTCAAAAAAAATAAAAATTCATCATATTTAATCTTAATTAGATTAAATTATATGGGAAAAATTATATCTATTGCTAATCAAAAAGGTGGTGTAGGTAAAACTACTACTTCTGTTAACCTATCAGCAAGCTTGGGCATACTCGAAAAAAATATACTATTAATAGATGCAGATCCTCAAGCCAATGCTACTTCTGCACTAGGTATAGAGCCCAAAGACGAAAACAAGACAATTTATCAAGTACTAGAACATGATATTAATGTACAAGATGCAATAATTCGCACAAACTCTCCTAACTTAGATATTATTCCATCAACAATTAATTTAGTTGGGGCTGAAATTGAATTAGTGAGCCAAGATAATAGAGAACATATGTTAAAAAATCAATTGGATAAGATTCAAGACCAATATGATTTTATTTTCATAGACTGTCCTCCATCTTTGGGGTTAATCACAATGAATTGCTTGTGTGCAAGTAACTCAGTACTAATCCCAATACAATGTGAATATTTTGCTTTAGAGGGTCTAGGTAAATTAATGAATACTATACGAAAAATTCAATCATTTCATAACAAAGATCTAGATATAGAAGGCCTACTATTGACTATGTATGATTCTAGATTAAGGCTATCTAATAATGTTATTGAAGAAGTAAAAATGCATTTTGGGTCAATGGTATTTAACACAATTATTCAAAGAAATGTTCGTTTAAGTGAGGCAACAGGGTTTGGTACAAGTATAATTAAATACGATGCTAATTGTAGAGGCGCAATAAACTACTTAAATTTAGCTAAAGAATTTATTCAAAAAAATCACATTACTATCAATGAATAAAAACAAAAAAACCAGGTTAGGTAGAGGCATCGAATCATTATTTAATAAAACTATTAATAGTAGTTCAAATAATAATTTGATAAAAGACATTGATATAAAACAAATTAAAACTAATCCATTTCAACCTAGAACGCGAATCTTAAAAAAAGAACTTAACCAACTTATTACCTCAATTAAAACATATGGATTAATCCAACCTATAACTATTAGAGAAAAAGGAGTTAATAGCTATGAGTTAATTTCTGGAGAAAGGCGACTACAAGCTTGTAAAGAAATAGGTTTACTTAAAATAACTGCTTTTATTAAGAGTGTTAAGAATAACCAAATGCTTGAAATGGCATTAGTAGAAAATATTCAACGTCAAGATCTTGATCCAATTGAAATTGCACTAAGTTTTCAACAACTAACTAAACAGCATAACCTAAACCAAGATCAAATATCCAAAAAAGTGGGGAAGCAAAGATCTACGATAAGTAATTATATTCGCTTACTGAAATTAAACCCTATAATACAGGCTGGATTAAGAGATAAAATCATTTCAATGGGACATGCTCGAGCCTTAATTAATATTGATAATGAAGATCTTCAGTTTGATATTTATCAAGATATTATTAAATATAAATACTCTGTGAGAGAAACAGAATTTATCACAAAAAACCAAAAGCAAACTCCAAACACTAAAAAACAAATTAATACTAAATTAACTTCTAATTTCAAGCAATTAGAAGAGCAATTAACTGTATTTTTTGATCAAAATGTTAAATTAAAGGTGTTTAAAAACGGCAAGGGAAAAATCGAAATTCCTTTTAATTCAGAAAATAAATTAAATGAGATTATTAAGCTACTACAATCTTAAAAGACACATAATTTCTTTACTCATTTTATTAACTGGCAGTTGTGTTATAGGTCAAAGTAGTACTTCCCCTAAAATATCACCAAAAAAAGCTTTATTTCTATCTGCAACTATTCCGGGACTAGGTCAGTTTTACAATAAGAAATATTGGAAAATACCCGTTGTTTATGCTACTATGGGCAGTTGTCTTTACCTATATACCCATCAAAACAAAAAGTATCATCAGTATGGCACAGCATATAACGCAAAAAATGACAATAATGAATCAACTGTTGATTTATTTCCACAATACTCAAATAGCAACTTAATTACCCTTCAGGATTATCATAGAAATAATCGAGACTTATTTGGATTATTATTTATATTAAGTTACATACTCAATATATTAGATGCAAATATTGATGCTCATATGTTTAATTACAATGTCAATGACATATTGACAATTAATATCAGGCCTGAATTAAATGATTTTAATTATGAAACAATTAACCTATCTTTGAATTTGAAGTTTTAAACTATATGAATATTGCAATAATTGGATATGGTAAAATGGGTAAATCTATTGAAAAAATAGCCATAAATAGAGGGCATAATATTATATCTAAAACAAACAATACGAATGATTTAGTTAATTTAAGTGCAGAAATTGATGTTGCTATTGAATTTTCTAAACCTTCTTGTGCTTTTGAAAATATATCATTTTGTATTAACCACAACATTCCTGTCGTATCTGGGACCACAGGATGGCTAGATAAATTAAATCAAGTACGCGAGCTATGTAACAACCAAAATGCCACCTTCATATATTCTTCTAATTTTAGTATTAGTATGAATATTGTTTTGGCTCTTAATCAAATAACATCCAAATTGATTGATTATAATATTTACAATGTACACATTGAAGAAACCCATCACATAACAAAAAAAGACTCACCTAGTGGGACATCAATTTCTATCGCAGAAGCAATATGTGCAAATTCCACTGAGTTCAAAACATGGACATCAAAAATAAAAGAAAACAATAAGATTTTAATCAAATCAAAAAGAGAGAAAGATAACAAAGGTGAACACCAAATTATATATGAATCTAAATTTGACAAAATTACTATTTCTCATCAAGCAATAAGTAGAGAGGGTTTTGCAGAGGGTGCTGTTATTGCTGCAGAATATGCGAAAGATAAAAAAGGTTATTATACCATGTCAGATATTATAAAAACACTTTAATATGCTACTAATCGCTTTTATTACATTTATTACTCTATACTACCTTATTTTATTTAAAAAGGTTCAAGTTCAACATTCAATTATGCTTATTGGTGTAATTAGTTTATTAATACAAATAGCTACTTCATTCCAAAATGTAAAACGATACATTATATATATAATAATAATTTATTTAATTTCAATTTTCATTAAATTGGGTCTCAAATTTATATTTAACATATTTAAATCTATTGACCATAGGAGAAAATTTGTTACTTGTTTTTCTTATATAGTTCTATATATTATTTCTATTTTATTAATTGTTCAAACTACTAATTTTACATTTTTAAACTGGGGCTACTTTTTTATTTTTTTCATACTAGATTACTATTATTTTAGATTTATAAACTGGCCAAATAAAACACCAAAATCTAAATTAAGTACAAATGATGAATGGGAAGAGTCTATTACATTTGCTATCATTGCTGCTACTTTAATCCATATCTTTTTTATACAACCTTTCACTATACCAACATCATCCATGGAAAAGAGTATGCTTGTGGGAGATTTTCTATTAGTTAGTAAAATACATTATGGAGCTAATATACCTAACACCCCTTTAGCATTTCCATTTATGCATCAAAAAATACCTGGAACTGATTCTACACCTTCATATTCTAAATTAATTCAATTAGGTTATAATAGATTGCCAGGTTTTCAAAAAATTACAAACAATGACATTGTTGTTTTTAATTTTCCTGCTGATTCATTACAATTAAAGATGCCCTTTGATAAAAAAATGAATTATGTAAAACGATGTGTTGGTATTGCAGGGGACTCAATTGAAATAATTGATAAAGAAATTTTTATTAATAACAAACAAATTGTTAATTCTAAAAGAATAGAAACTCAATTTAACTATATTATTAAACCAACTGGAAAATCAGCTAGATATTCATTTAAAAAACTAGCACAAGAACTAATTGAAGATGATATTGAAACTTATACAGAATATAATTTTATTCAGAATGGCAGATTATTAGGCTCGCAGTATTTAAAAAATGGGAATAGAGAGAAACGCAAGTGGGAAAAGAAGGGATACCGATTAAAATATACAGGTAATTTTGCTGTGTTCCTAACAGAAAAAGAGAAAATAAAATTAGAAAAAAGAATCAATAAATGGTTTTCTTTTAATGAAGAAATAACACCAAAAAATTTGTTTCCTAAATCGCTAAATAAAGACTGGACAATAGATAATTATGGTCCTATCTATATTCCAAAAAAAAATGACACATTACAAATTGATAGTAATTCAATTCATTTTTATAAACAGATAATAAAAGAATATGAAAATAATAATCTATTAATTAAAGAAAACGAATTTTACATCAATGGAGAAAAAACAAATGAATATATAGTTAAAATGAATTATTACTGGATGATGGGAGACAATAGACATAATTCAGAAGACTCAAGAATCTGGGGATTTGTACCAGAAAATCATATCGTAGGAAAACCAATATTCACATGGCTTAGCCTAAATTACAATGCATTAAATAAAAGGGGAATACAATCTAAATTAGAACTTATTAGATGGAAAAAATTATTTACAACAATTCATGGAGATGGACTACCTAGATCCTACTTTATTCATTTTTTAGTATTTTTGCTACTAGTTAACCTAGCGCCTAGGTTGTTAAAAAAGAAACAATAACAAAAATAATGTGAAGTGGAATCTGTCATTTTACCTACTGCATATTTTCCTCCAATAAAATATTTTAAAAACTTACAAAATAATGTTGCCATTATAGAATGTTTTGGACACTATCAAAAAAGAAGTATTAGAAATCGCACACAAATTTTACATAATAATGGATTACAACTATTAACAGTTCCAATAATAAAAAAAAACTATTCTAAAACTAGAATTAAGGATATTAAAATATCAAACCAAAGCTGGATCAAACATCACTTAAATAGTTTAAAATCATGTTATGGATCATCACCTTTTTTTATATATTATTTTAATGATTTCGCGAGTATTTTAAACAAAAAATATACATTTTTATTAGATTTGAACAATGAAGTACTTTTCTATATTTTAAATATAATTAAACTTAAAACACAGATATCATACACTTATTATTATAATGATAATTTTGTACCCAATATAGATAAAAGAAATTTTAAGGATGAAATTGATTTAACTAAACCTTATCAACAAGTTTTCTCTAATTCATTTGTTAGAAATTTAAGTATTATTGATCTTATTTTTAACATAGGTCCAGAAAGTAAAAATTATATTTAAATAGTATAGAATTATTTATATTTACGATTAAATGAAGTCAAAATTAAATATAAAATTTAACAAGAACGAAGACCATATGAAGCTGATGCTTTCTGATATGCAGCACAAAGCTTCAAAGATAAAGCTTGGAGGTGGAGAAGACAAAATTAAAAAGCAGCATGAAAAAGGCAAATTAACAGCTAGAGAGAGGATCAACAAGTTACTTGATAAAAGCTCAGAATATATTGAAGTGGGATTATTTGCCGCCGAAGAACTTTATTTAGAATATGGTGGCTGCCCCTCTGCAGGAGTTATTGTTGTTATTGGTAAGGTAAGTAACCAATCTTGTGTAATTGTGGCAAATGACTCCACTGTTAAAGCAGGAGCATGGTTTCCAATGACTGCAAAAAAAAATTTAAGAGCTCAAGAAATATGTATTGAAAATAACATTCCTATTATTTATCTAGTTGATAGTGCCGGTGTCTTTTTACCACTTCAAGATCAAATATTTCCTGACAAAGAGCATTTTGGAAGACAGTTTAGAAATAATGCCAAAATATCTGCACTTGGCATTCCTCAAATTGCAGCTATTATGGGAAGCTGTGTAGCTGGTGGAGCATATCTACCCATAATGTGTGATGAATCTTTGATTGTAGAAAAAACCGGCAGTGTATTTTTAGCTGGCTCCCACTTGGTCAAAGCAGCTATTGGAGAAAATATAGACAATGAAGAATTAGGAGGAGCAAATACACATTGCAATATATCTGGCGTTACAGATTATAAATGTAAAAATGATACTGAAGCTCTAGAAACTATTAAAGAACTAATGCTAAGCATTGAGAAAAAACCTGACTTGGGTTTTTCTAGAATTACACCACATAAACCCAAAAAAAACCCTGAAGAAATTTTAGGGATCCTACCAAAAGAAAGAGACCAGCAATATGACATCAAAGATATTCTTGAAAGAATTGTAGACAATAGCTTCATAAGAGAGTATAAAAAAGATTACGGTAAGACAATCCTGTGTGCCTATGCAAGAATTGATGGATGGGCTGTTGGTATTATAGCTAACCAAAGGAAAGTTGTCAAAACAGGTAAAGGTGAAATGCAATTAGGTGGGGTCATTTATTCTGACTCTGCAGACAAATCAGCTAGATTTATAATGAATTGTAACCAAAAAGGTATTCCATTGTTATTTATTCAAGATGTAAATGGCTTTATGGTGGGGTCATTAGCAGAAAAAAACGGTATTATTAAAGATGGGGCAAAAATGGTTAATGCAATGGCGAATAGTGTTGTTCCCAAATTCACCCTAATTATTGGGAATTCATTCGGTGCTGGAAATTATGCTATGTGTGGCAAAGCATATGACCCCAGGTTGATGCTGGCATGGCCAAGTGCAAAAATGGCAGTTATGGGTGGAGAGCAAGCATCTCGAGTTTTACTTAACCTGGAAGAACAAAAAATGAAAAAAGAAAAAAAAGAACTTGATAAAAAAGAAAGAGAAAAATTATTAAAATCTATACAAAAAAAATATGCAAATCAAATGAGTCCTTATTATGCAGCCTCTAGAATGTGGATTGATGGAATCATTCACCCCCTTGATACTAGAAAATATATTTCAATAGGTATAGAAATAGCTAATAAGAATATAAAAAAAGATTTTAAATTAGGTGTAATTCAAACATAATATATGTGTATTCCAAAATATAAAAATTAAGTATCTTTATCATATATGATTAATATTCAATTTCCTGACAATACTAAAAAAAAGTTTCCAAGTGGGAGCAACCCTATGGATATTGCAAAACACATTAGTGAAGGTTTAGCAAGAAATGTATTATGCGCACGAGTAAATGGTAAAGAGGTAGACTTATCATTACCACTTCAAGATAATAAAATCCTCAAATTAGAGTTTTTTACATGGAGTAGCAAGGAGGGAAAAAGCACAATGTGGCATTCAACTGCACATCTAATGGCAGAAGCAATTGAATATTTTTATCCTAACGTCAAATTTGCAATTGGTCCCTCAATCGAAAATGGATTTTATTATGATATGGAATTTCCAAATGGAACATCTTTCTCATCTGATGATTTTGAAAAAATCGAACATAAAATGCTAGAATTAGCTAAAATAAAAGAGCCATACACAATTAAAAATATATCTAAATCAGAAGCACTAAAATATTTTAAATTAAAAGAGAATAATTATAAAATAGAACTTATTCAAAACTTAAAAGACGGAGAAATTACTTTTTATAAACAAGGTAATTTTATTGATTTATGTAAGGGTCCCCACATACAACATACTGGTTTTATAAAGGCAATTAAATTATTAAATGTGGCTGGAGCTTACTGGAAGGGGAACGAGTCAAATACTCAATTAACTCGGATATATGGAATCTCTTTTCCTAAAAAAAAGGAACTAGATGAATACTTACAAAAAATAGAGGAAGCAAAAAAAAGAGATCATAGAAAAATTGGCAAAGAAATGAAATTATTTACATTCTCTAATACAGTTGGACAAGGACTCCCACTTTGGCTTCCTAAAGGAGCCTTTCTTAGAGACAAATTAATTTCATTTATGAAAAAGGCCCAATTAAATGCTGGATATGAGCCTGTAGTGACACCTCATATTGGAGCCAAAGAGCTATATGTATGTTCTGGTCATTATGAAAAATATGGTGAAGACTCATTTCAACCAATTAAAACACCTGACCAAAACGAAGAGTTTTTTCTCAAACCAATGAATTGTCCTCATCATTGCGAAATATATAAATCACAACCTAGGTCATATAAGGATTTACCATTAAGGTATGCAGAATTTGGAACTGTATATCGATACGAGAAAAGTGGAGAACTCCATGGTCTTACTAGAGTTCGTGGTTTTACTCAAGACGATGCGCATATCTTTACATCCCCTGACCAATTACAAATTGAATTTGAAAAAGTTATTGATTTAGTATTATATGTTTTAAAGGCAATGGGATTTGAACATTTTACCGCACAAATTTCACTACGAGACAAAGAAAATCATGATAAATATATTGGAAGTGAAGATAACTGGAATTTAGCTGAGAAAGCCATTATTCAATCTACTAAATCTAAAAAACTTAAGACCAATATTGAATATGGTGAAGCAGCATTTTATGGTCCAAAACTGGACTTTATGATTAAAGATGCTTTAGGTAGACAATGGCAACTTGGGACCATTCAAGTTGATTACAATCTTCCTGAGAGGTTTAATTTACAATATAAAGGAGCTGATGACAAAATGTATAGACCCGTAATGATTCATCGTGCTCCTTTTGGTTCATTAGAAAGATTTATTGCATTACTAATTGAAAATACAGGAGGTAAATTTCCTCTCTGGCTATTGCCTGAACAAGTAAGAATTTTACCAATAAGCCAAAAACACAACGAATACTGCAAAAAACTTTTAAATATGTTAAAAATTTCCGATATTCGCGCCCACGTTGATGATAGAAATGAAACAACCTCTAAAAAAATTAGAGATGCTGAATTAAATAAAACACCCTATATGATAATCGTTGGGGATTCGGAAATGGATTCAAATTTATTATCAATACGAGAGCATGGAGGAAAAAAATTAGACAAAACTACTATAAAAGAATTTTGTAGCTTAATTAAATCTGAAATCTCAAAACAAGTTGAATATTAATTAAAAAAATAAAAAAATAGCAATAAAAAGAAGACATAGAGGCAGACAATCTTGGAGAGTTAAAAAAGAAAACCCACATAAAATAAATGACGAAATTAGCGTTATGAGTGTACGTTTAGTGGGAGAAAATTTTGATAATAAAATATTTTCTAAAGATGAAGCTTTGAATAAAGCCAGGCAATTAGGATTAGATTTAGTAGAAATATCAACAAAATCTGAACCACATATATGTAAAATAATTGACTATAAAAAATTTCTTTACGCACAAAAAAAGAAACAAAAAGAAATAAAGTCAAAGACTGCTAAAGTTGTCATAAAAGAAATTAGATTCGGGCCAAATACTGATGACCATGATTTTAATTTCAAATTAAATCACGCTAAAAAATTTATTGATGATGGATCAAAAGTTAAAGCATATGTATTCTTTAAAGGGCGATCAATCATCCATAAAGATAGAGGCGAAATACTATTACTTAAATTAGCACAAGAACTGGAAACAGTAGCTAAAGTAGAACAAATGCCCAAGTTAGAAGGGAAACGTATGATAATGTTTCTAGCTCCTGTGTTAAAAAAATAAATTGAGTTATGCCAAAAATGAAAACAGTTTCAAGTGCAAAAAAAAGATTTTCTGTTACTAGTTCAGGAAAGGTTAAAAGAAAGCACGCATTTAAAAGTCATATTTTAACAAAAAAAACTACTAAACAAAAACGTCAATTGACTAATACTGGACTAGTAGACAAATCTGACTTAAAAAATGTGAAGAAACAACTTGCAATGAAATAAATTAATAACCATGTAATCAGTAAATAAGAATCTTTAAGATCACTGCTTACAAAATATAAACACTATGCCTAGATCAGTTAATTCCGTTGCCTCAAAAGCAAGAAGAAAAAAAATACTAAAAGAAGCCAAAGGATATTTTGGAAGAAGAAAAAATGTATATACAGTAGCTAAAAATGCTGTTGAGAAAGCCCTATCATATGCCTATAGAGATAGAAAAAACAATAAGCGCAATTTTCGTGCTTTATGGATTCAACGTATAAATGCTGGAGTCAGAGAGCATGGGATATCCTACTCTAAATTTATGGGACTACTTAAAAAAAATAATATAAATATTAACAGAAAGGTTCTAGCGGATTTAGCAATGAATAATAAAGCTGCTTTTAAAGAGATTGTAAATAAAGTTAATAAATAAACCTACTTAAGCCTACTTAAACCCTCTAATGCTGGTATATATGATGGGCTTAACATTAAACAATACTTCCAGTCAGACTTAGATTTTGAAAATTCATTATTTAATTCATAAACATATGCCCTAGCATGATAAGCTAATAAAAAAGAATTATCTATTAGAATAGCCTGTGAAAAATAATCCACAGACTCACTATAATTATTTAATTGCATAGCACAAAAACCCATATTATAATATACTTGCCGGTTCAGAGAATCTACATGGACTATTTTTTTATATAAATTTAAAGCCTCTGAATAATTAAATACATCTTGTTTAAGTTTAGCATAGTTATAATATACTTGAGAATCAAATGGAAAACGATTAATCAAATCTAAAAAATAAGATTCAGCTAAATCTAAATTAAAAAACTGATTATGACTAGCGGTATCAGAGTAAATCATTGAACGCAAATGCAAAGCATCAATATTTAGCGAATCAATATTTAATAAATTGGCCAAAAAGACAACACAATCCTTATAATATTTTAATTCTTTTAAATGTGCAATTAGATCAATTGGAAGTATTTGATTTGTTAATAAAGATAAGGTGTCAATCATTGATTTGCACCGAAAATCATTTACGGCACATAACAAAGATGTTAAATTATATCTACAAGAAATATTATTTGGATCAATTAATAAACATCTCTCCCAACTTTCTTTGGACAATCTAGTCTCATTAAGTTCATAAAAAATCTGACCCCTTGTTAATAAAATATCAACATCATTCTTAAAGAGTCTATATGCAGATTCTATGTCTTTTTTAGCTAAAGATAATTGCCTATTATCTAAATAAATTAGTGCTCTCTCATATAAAAAGTTTGGATTTAGAGAGTCTTTATCTATTTTTAATGACAACGAATCTAAATATGAAAGACTAGTGTTGCTTGCTTTATAACTACAACTCTGAATGAAAATGAAAATGAAAATGAAAAAAATAATTCGCAACAAAGAATTAGAATTAAGAGAGTGAGTCTTTAATTTTGTTCTCCAGTTCATTAGACAACTCGGGATTATCTCTTAAAAGACTCTTTACAGCTTCCCTACCTTGACCTAACTTAGTATTATTATAGCTAAACCACGAACCACTTTTATCAATTATATCACACTCAACTCCCAAGTCAATAATTTCTCCAACTTTAGAGATTCCTTCACCATACATTATATCAAATTGAGTATTTCTAAATGGTGGAGCCACCTTATTTTTAACAATTTTTACTCTTGTTCTATTACCAATAGTTTTATCACCATCCTTAATTTGCGTACTTCTACGAATATCTATCCTAACAGAAGAATAAAACTTTAAAGCATTACCTCCAGTAGTAGTTTCAGGACTTCCAAACATAACACCTATTTTATCTCTTAACTGATTAATGAACACACACACACATCCTGATTTACTAATAGTTGCAGTCATTTTTCTAAGAGCCTGTGACATAAGTCTAGCTTGTAAGCCTAATTTTGACTCACCCATTTCTCCTTCAATTTCAGATTTAGGAGTTAAAGCGGCAACAGAATCAATTACTAAAATGTCAATAGCAGCAGATCTAATTAAGTTATCAGCAATTTCTAGAGCTTGTTCTCCACAATCAGGTTGAGAGATAAGTAAATTTTCAATATCGACCCCTAACTTTTCAGCATAAAATCGATCAAATGCATGTTCAGCATCAATAAATGCAGCTATGCCACCTTTTTTTTGAGCTTCAGCAATAGCATGTAAAGTGAGTGTAGTTTTACCAGAAGATTCTGGTCCATAAATTTCAACAATCCTACCCTTTGGCAACCCCCCAACACCTAAAGCTAGGTCTATGCCTATAGATCCTGTAGAAATAGACTCAACATCAATGACAGGAGCATCTCCCAATTTCATAATAGCTCCTTTACCATATGTTTTCTCAATTTTCTGCATTGTAAGTGTCAATGCCTGCAATTTTGCTTCTTTTTCTTTACTCATAAATAAAATTATTTATACGATTCTAAAATTTGTTCACTGTGATTTTTAGTGTTTACCTTACTAAACACTTTTTCAATGATTCTTTTTTCATTAATAATAAAGGTAGTTCTATGTACTCCATCATATTCTCGTCCCATAAATTTTTTTTTCCCCCACACACCATAAGACTTACACATATCCTTGCTTACATCTGAAATAAGATTAAAAGATAAATCAAATTTTTCGATAAATTTTGTATGTGACATTTCACTATCAGGACTAATACCAATAATTTCAAATCCATTTTTTTTAAAATATGAATAATGTTCGTTTAAATTACAAGCTTCAGCAGTACATCCAGGAGTGTTGTCCTTTGGATAAAAAAACAATATGAGTTTTTTATTTTCAAAATCATCTAATGCAATTTGATTTGAATATTGATTTAATCCTTTAAAATGAGGCGCAATATCTCCAACTTTAAGGTGTGTCATATCAAAAAATAAATTAATAATCAAATGTAATAAATCAATAATACAAAACTCATTATATAAGCGATTTTCTTCCAATAATACTACAAATAGGACATGATTTTCTAATATGTGTGCGAGCAGGACAAAACTTTCTGCCAAAAAAAATCATTTGTAAATGTAATTTTCCCCAAATATTTTTTGGGAACATAGACTTACACGCTTCCTCTGTAATCTTAACATTTTTTCCGTTGCTAATCCCCCATCTGAAGCTTAATCTATGAATATGAGTATCAACTGGAAAAGCTGGAATATTAAAAGCCTGAGTCATTAATACTGATGCTGTTTTATGTCCTACTCCTGGAAGTTCTTCAAGTTCTTTAAAGTTATCTGGTACTCTTCCATTATATTTTTGTACTATTATCTTAGATAAATCCTTAATTGACCTAGACTTAAATGGTGCGAGTCCGCACGGTCTTATGATATCTTCAATGTCACTTAATCTACAAGACATCATAGAAAAAGGATTGTCCGCTAAATGAAAAAGAGCAGGAGTAACCTTATTAACTCTCTCATCGGTACATCTTGCTGATAACAAAACTGCAATCAAAAGGGTATAGTTATCCTTATGAGATAAGGGTATTGCTGGATTTGGAAAAAAATAGTTTAGAGTTTTAATTATAAATTGTGCCTTATCCTGTCTATTCATAAGACAAAAATAAACTAATTTAAAATCAATTTATAATCTCGATTTCTAATAACAAATAATGAGCTAGAATAATCCACTAACATTTTTTGTGTTGTATTTTTTACTTTATTATCTAACCTGTTTAATTCATTAAGGAATTGTGTTTCTTTAATTGATTTTTTTTGATGAACTATTTTATCTTTATTTTTTAAAAGTGTAATAATTTGAACCATACGCAAAGTAATATTTTATTTATTACAACGCTATTTTATTAAAATTAGTATATATCATTTAATTAATTGACAAGCTTACACCCTTATTTCTAATAATTTTTCTTAGATTAAGAATAGCATATCTCATTCTGCCTAAGGCAGTATTTATACTTATTCCACAAGATTCTGCAATTTCATTGAAACTCATATCACAATAGTACCTCATTTTTAAAACCCGCTTTTGGTTTTCTGGCAATTCTTCAATAAGCAGTTTAATTTCATTCATTGTTTTACTATGAATCATCTTATCTTCTATAGTGGGTGACTGATCATTAATTATATCAAAAATATTAAAATCATCATTCGATCTAACAAATATTCTTTTTTTCTTATTTCTAAAAAAATCCATAGACAAATTGTATGATATTCTTAAAACCCAGGGCAAAAACTTACCTTGTTCATTATATTTGCCTAATTTTAATGTATTAATAACCTTGATAAAGGTATCTTGAAAAATATCCTCTGCAACATTAACATCTTGGACTTTTGATAAAATAAAACCCAACACTCTCCTTCTGTACTTGCTAATTAAAATATTTAATGAAACCTCCTTACCTTCTAAATATGATTTGATCAAATCTTGATCTGAAATTGAATTAATAGACATACTCTTAAAAATTATTTAGTTAAAATTTATACGAGTAAAAGTTTGTCTATAGGCGATTTATTTATTAATTCAATGATCTAATATACAAAAAATAATTATTATAGTAATAAAGAGATAATATAACTATTTTTTATTTACATTTATTCATATGATTACATCTATATATATACATGGATTATTTATTTTGTTTGTAGCAATTATTATAAACATTATAGTTAAGTATTTCAAAATATGTACATGGTATGATTTTACTAAAAGCATTCAATTAAAAGGCTTTAAAAAAACAATAGGATCCTTAAAATACTATGATATTTTTTGGCTATATATACTATACCCTATGATTCTCGGATTAATTTGTGTGAAGATTAAGTTATTATAATTTTATTATGCACTCTAAAACTATCGAACCTAATTATATAATTATTAAAGGAGCCAGGTCTAATAATCTTAAAAATATTTCAATTAGTATTCCCAAAAATAAAATCGTTGCAATTACTGGAGTATCTGGATCAGGTAAATCTACATTGGCCTATGACACAATATATGCAGAAGCACAAAGAAGATATATAGAAAGCCTATCATCATATGCAAGACAGTTTTTAAAAAAACACCCTAAACCAATATATGATAAAATGATAGGCTTATCCCCTGCAATAGCGATAGATCAGAAAATAAATATCAATAATTCAAGATCTACTGTCGGCACCATATCCGAAATATATTATTTTTTGACTATTTTATTTGCAAGAATAGGAGAAACATACTCCCCCATTAGTAATAAAATAGTTAAAAAGAATTCCTATAATGACTTATATAAATTCCTTGAATCATTAAAAAATGGCAGTAAAATTATATTATCTATCGAAATTAAAAAGACGCAAATTAATAATTTAAAACAAACAGGATTTTCTAAATTAATCACTAACAATAAAATTGTTGATATAAGTCAACCAATAAATACCAAGCATCCCATTTATCTAACAATAGATAGGTTCATAATTAATAATAATAAGAATTGGGACTTTTCATTAAAAGAATCATATGAAACTGCATTAAAAATTGGAGAAGGTCAAATAGTTTTATTTGATGAATACTGTAACAAAGTAAATATATTTGATACAAAGTTTACACTAGATAATATTTTATTTAATCAACCAACTAAGGAGCTATTTAACTTTAATAGTCCACAAGGAGCATGTAAACAATGTGATGGACACGGTGAAGTTTTAGATGTTGACACAGATAAAGTTATTCCTAATCCAAAGCTTAGTATCTATGAGGACACTATACATCCATGGAGAAGTGGAAAAATGAGTAGATGGAAGAAGCAATTAATTATAATTTCTAAAGAAAACAATATCCCCATTCATACTAGTTATGCTCAACTGTCAAAAAAACACAAATTAATCATTTGGAATGGAATAGATGGGTTTAAAGGCATTAATGGTTTTTTTGATTTTTTGAAAAGAAAAGCCTATAAAATTCAATACAGAGTCATGCTTTCAAAATACAGAAGCACAAAAAAATGTAAAGAATGTAAAGGTAGTCGCTTAAAAAAAGAAGCTCTTTTTGTTAAAATACAAGATAAAAGTATTAATAATGTTGTTGAGCTACCTATATCTGAATTATTAGTCTTCATAAGGAGTATTCAAAATCAATCACAAGAAACCCAAATATCTTCAAAAATTATTTATGAAATAGAAAGTAGAATAAATATTTTGATAAATCTAGGTTTAGGTTATATGCAACTTAAAAGGAAATCTAACTCTTTATCTGGCGGAGAAACTCAGAGGATTAATATAGCAAAATCTATCGGCAGTGGTTTAATTGGTGCATTATACATACTAGATGAGCCTAGTATTGGACTTCATTCTAGAGATACTAAGAAATTAATAAAAATCCTTCAAGAACTGAAGGAACTTGGTAATACAATTATTATTGTAGAACATGATAAAGATATGATTAAATATGCCGATCATATTATTGATATAGGACCTTTAGCTGGACATAAAGGTGGAGAAATTATTTATGAAGGTGAATTAAAAAACTATTCTAAGAATAAAAGTTTAACATTGAATTACATTAACAATCATAACATTATAAAATTTAAAAAATCAACACTTTCAAAACAATTTATTAAAATATATAATGCCCATGAAAATAATTTAAAAAATATTAATACTCAAATACCATTAAATTTAATCACTGTAATAACTGGAGTGAGCGGATCTGGTAAAACAACCTTAATAGAAAAAGTGTTATTTAATGGCATAAAACGGAAATTAAAAGATTATAATTTTAAAAAACCAAAATGTGATGCAATAAAAATTGATTTAAATAACATCGACGATATTAATTTTATTAGCCAAAAATCAATTAAAACATCTTCTAAATCTAATCCAATCACTTATGTAAAAGCTTTTGATAATATTAGGATACTTTATGCATCTCAAGCTAAATCAAAAATACAAAACCTGAAACCGAAAGACTTCTCATTTAATGTTAAGGGGGGGCGTTGTGAAGCATGTAAAGGACAAGGCTATACTATTGTAGAAATGCAATTCATGTCTGATATCAGCTTAATATGTGAAAATTGTGACGGCAAAAGATACCAAAAGAAAATACTGGATATAAAGTATCAAAACAAGAATATATTTGATTTACTAAATACTACGATAGAGGAATGTTATGATTTCTTTACACAAAACAATCAACAAAAAATAGCCCAACAACTAATGCCTTTACTAGAAGTTGGACTTGGTTATTTAAATCTAGGTCAAGCATCAAATACATTAAGCAGTGGAGAAACTCAAAGATTAAAAATTGCTTCATTTTTAACAAAAAAAATGACAAAATCAATTTTAATATTTGACGAACCTACAAAAGGTTTACATTATAACGATATTAAATCGCTAATGGTGTCAATAGAAAATCTAGCTAAAAATAATAATACTGTAATTATTATTGAGCACAATCTAGACATTTTAAATTATGCTGATTGGATTATTGACTTAGGTCCAGAGGGTGGAGAAAAAGGTGGAGAAATACTTTTTTCAGGGCAACCAGATAAAATTCTAGAAATAGAAAACAGCCATACTAGTCATGCACTCAAAAAACAAATTAATTTATTATAAATTGCTGCTTATAATAACTATTGTATAATCCATTTAATTTAATAAGCTCATCATGACTCCCGGACTCTACAATTTCACCTTTATTAAGCACAATAATTTTATCAGAATGTTGAATAGTAGACAGCCTATGGGCAATAACAATAGCAGTTCTACGCTTTGTAATATTTTTAATCGCTTTTTGTAGTAAATTTTCAGTTATAGGATCCATAGATGAGGTAGCTTCATCTAATATAATATACTTTGGATTTAATAAAAAAACCCTTAAAAAAGAAATTAATTGCTTTTCTCCAGAAGACAACTTAGATCCTCTTTCACCAATATGATAATTATATTTATCTGGGAATTTATTAATGAAATCTGTTAATCCAATTTGATTTACTGCTTCAAAAACCTGATTATCAGTCACATTATTGAAAAACTTAATATTATTCATTAAAGTATCCGACAAGAAAAAATCATTTTGAAGAACAACACCAATATTTTTCCTTAATGTCATGGCAGATATACTTTTTATAGAATTATCTCCAATATATATATCGCCTTTGTTGAAATTATACCACTTCATTAATAAATTAATTATAGTCGTCTTACCAGAACCTGTTGGACCTATAATAGCTAATGATTGATTGGGGGGTAAATTAAAAGAAATATTTTTTAAGACATCTTCACTCCTATTATATGCAAAGCATACATTTTTAAAATGCAATCCACCAGAAATACTACTATAATTTCTTGAATCAGAATCTTCTATGTCAATATCAATACTATTGTCCAATATCTTGAATACTCTTGATGATGCAACAATTCCCATCTGTAAAACATTAAATTTATCGGCCATAGACCTAAGAGGTCTAAAAAGCATGTTAATGTAAAGAATAAATGCAATTATTTGACCAATAGAAACTGAATCATTAGAAATTGCTTGAACAGCCCCAAACCACACTAAAACACCCATTGCTATAGCAGAAAAAACATCAACAATAGGTAAAAAAATAGAAAAATAAAGTACAGTCCTGATATGCGCATCTTTATGTTTAGTATTAATCCTTTGAAAAGACTTTAGCTCTAAATTTTCTCTAGCAAATACTTGAACAAGATTCATTCCCATAAGACGCTCATGTACAAACACATTAATTTGAGAAATGTATTTTCTAACATCTATAAATGCCCTTTGCATATATTTTTGAAATACTGAAGTAGCATACAGTAAAATAGGTAAAAAAATAATACAGACTAAAGCAAGCTTCCAATTACTTAAAAACATACAGAGTATTATTATTATCATTTTAAATAAATCACCAAATACAACTAACAAACCATGCGAAAAGATAGATGCAACAGCCTCCATATCAGAAACAACTCTGGTAATAAGCTGTCCAGTAGGAGTTTTATCAAAAAACTTTACTCTAAACGAAACGAGCTTAGAAAATAATTCTAATCTAATATCTTTAATAATTTTCTGACCTAAATAATTGGATCTAAAAACAAATAGGAACTGAAAAAAAGCTTCCAAAAATAACAATATAGATATTAATATAACCATATAGAGAAGACCCTGCTGATTATCACCAATAATATAATTATCTACTGTAAATTGTATTAAAAGGGGACGGACTGCGGATAGTAATCCAAAGCTAATAGAATATAATACAGTAAAAAGAAACACTAACCTGTATGGGTTAGCATATTTCAATACTTTAAATAATAATTTAAAATCAAATATTTTCAATACTATATTCTTTAGGATAATTAATAGCCACTAAATACAAACCATATGCGGGGACAGAAAAACCTCCTTTTTTTCTATTTTGAGCATCTATTATAGATTGAAAATTAGATAAATTGATTTTTTTTAAACCAATATCAATTAGTGTCCCAACGATACACCTCACCATATTGTAAAGAAATCTATCTGATTCAATCGAAAAAACTACCATATTTTTATTTGTAACAATCTCAATTGAGGACACATTGCAAATATTATTTTTTAATTTTGACTTAGAGAAGGAACTAAAATCTTTTTCTCCTATTAACATCTTACTGGCTTCTTTAATCAACTCTAAATTTAAATCTTTTTGGAAAATGTATGCCTTATTGATTAAAAAAGGATCTTTTTTTTGTGATATCCAATACTCATACTTTCTCGACTTAACACTAAATCTAGCATGGAAGTTCTTATCAATTAATATACCTTTATGAATCACAATATCATTAGGCAAATAATTATTCAATTTATATGTTAAATTACAAACACTAACAGTTTTGATAACATCAAAATGAGCAAAATAATTAACGGCATGAACACCTGAATCAGTTCTACCAGCACCCACAATCAAATCAATGTCGTTATGCAAAATTAAATGCAGAGCTTTCATAATCAAACCTTGTACTGTATTGACATTATTTTGTATTTGCCAACCCGAATACTTGAGTCCAAGATAAGACAGGTGTAAAATATACCTATTAGTGTTTTCGTTAATCATATATAACATTTTATAATAAAAATAATGATAAATTTAAATACAAAATGAAAAGAATTGCTATACTCTCGGATACACATAGTTACTTAGATAATAATACTATATCTATTTTAAATAGTTGCGACGAAATATGGCATGCTGGCGATTTTGGATATGGTGAAAACATAAATGATTTAATTAAAAAAAAAAACTTACGGGGAGTATACGGAAATATAGACAATAGTATTATAAGAAATTCGTTTCCGGAGATATACACCTTTCAATCTGAAGGTCTAAAAATAATTATGACACATATTTGTGGTTCATTTCAAAAATATAATATCAAAATAAAAAAATTAATTAAATCATTCAGACCAGACATTCTCGTCTGTGGACATTCTCATATATTAAGGGTCGAATATGACAAAATAAATAAATTATTATTTATCAATCCTGGTGCAGCTGGAAAAGAAGGGTTCCATCTAAAAAGAACTCTTTTAATATTGCATCTAAACAATAACAAAATTGATAAAATGGAATTAATAAATCTAGGAAATAGAGCTAAATTATCTCAACCTATCACTTGAGTTAATTAAATTAATATCTTTCTTAATATATCTAGATGCTAAAAAATAACAAATAATATTCATAATTATTAGATAAAAAATTGGCATCTTAAAAACAGTCGAATAATATGATGAACAAAGAAATATGATAGGAGAAAACCCAAATAAACAATTAAACAAACAAAGTTTATATTGTAAGTATCTGTTTCTATAAAGGAGGATGGATACAAAACCTATTAAAAAATTAAGTGCTAAAAAAAATATAATTTTATTATCTAATTGAAGTGCTGAAGACAAATACCATAGTAAAGGGACTGATAGCAGTGCTAAGACTATAAATACTGACTGAATCCGTTGAATCATCTTGAAATATTTTTTTTAAATATATGTATTATAATTTAAAAGATTGTCGTATAATTGCATCATTAATATCCAAATAGCCTAATAACTCCTAATTTAGGTAATTAACTTTATAAATTTATGTATAGTATACAAACTCTGAAAAAGAAAAAACTACAAGACCTTCAAGACATTGCAAATAAGCTTGAGCTAAGCAATTATAAGAATTATAAAAAGCTAGATTTAATCTATGAAATTCTTGATAAGCAAGCAACGAGTCCTTCTAATGAACAAACCAAAAAAACAATCTCAACAAAAGGGACAAATCCAAAAAAACAAATCAATAGAAAATTAGAAAAAAATAAATCTACATTAAAAACTGATAAACATAGTGCTGAACATACCAGAAAAAAAGAATGGAAAACCAATGTAGATGAACACAAAAGAGAAGACTCTAACAAGCAACAACAAAAATCTGATGCAAAGAAAAAAGAAATACTAGATTATGACTTTGAATCTAAAGTTGTTGGTGAAGGAGTATTAGAAAAAATGTCAGATGGGTATGGGTTTTTAAGGTCTTCTGATTATAACTATTTAAATTCACCTGATGATATATATGTTTCTCAATCACAAGTTAAATTATTTGGATTAAAAACTGGTGATACAGTTTGTGGTGAGATTCGCCCCCCAAAAGAAGGTGAGAAGTTTTTTCCACTTGTAAAAGTATTAAAAATCAATAATCTAGATCCCAACGTTGTAAGAGATAGAGTTGCTTTTGAACATAAAACTCCTCTTTTCCCAGATGAAAAATTTAAGATTGTAGATAGAAAGTCTACAACTTCTACCAGATTAATTGATTTATTTTCTCCAATAGGAAAAGGTCAAAGGGGATTAATTGTTGCTCAGCCAAAAACTGGTAAAACAGTATTATTAAAGGAAGTTGCCAATGCTATTGCGGCAAATCACCCTGAAGTATATCAAATAGTGTTATTAATTGATGAAAGACCTGAAGAAGTAACTGACATGGCTAGAACTGTATCAGGAGAAGTAATTGCATCCACCTTCGACGAACCTGCAGAAAGACATGTTAAAGTAGCAAATATAGTACTTGAGAAAGCTAAACGAATGGTAGAATGTGGACATGATGTAGTTATATTACTAGACTCTATTACTAGACTAGCTAGAGCATATAATACTGTGGCACCTGCTTCAGGAAAAATTCTATCAGGAGGTATTGATGCTAATGCATTACATAAACCAAAGAGGTTTTTTGGATCAGCAAGGAATATTGAAAACGGTGGTTCATTAACAATTATTGCAACTGCATTAGTAGAAACTGGTTCTAAAATGGATGAAGTTATTTTTGAAGAATTTAAAGGCACAGGTAATATGGAAATGCAACTTGATAGAAGTATATCAAACAGGAGAATTTACCCTGCTATTGATTTAGTCTCCTCCGGAACAAGAAGAGAAGATTTACTTATTAGTAAAGAAAAAATGCAAAGAATGTGGATTCTAAGAAAACATCTTGCTGACATGAAACCAATCGAAGCTATGGAATTTATAAAAGATAGACTTGAGGGCACAGAAAATAATGAAGAATTCTTAATTTCAATGAATAGCTAATCAAATAGACTTTTGATATCTAACCCTGAAAAATTACCTGAACTCATAAACAGCATATTTACCTTTCTATTTTTTGAATTAATTATTTTAGTATATAATTTATCTTTGTAATTAATGACACATAATTTGGCATTAGAAATTGAACCTTTAATGGTATTTACATCTAGATCAACTGGTTTTTTATTGCTTGGCGAATGCGAGTAATAAATCCAGACTTCTTCAGCTAATTCGAAGGAACTATAATACTTTATAAAAAATGATTTATTTAAACTACTAAAGGTATGTAGTTCTAAACAAGCAATTAATTCTCTGTTAGGGTACAACTCCTTTACAGCAGAAATTGTTGCTTGCACTTTAGATGGAGAGTGTGCAAAATCTAAATAAATTGATTGATCTTTAGATTCTTTTAATAAAGTTAATCTTTTGGATGCGCCAGAAAAACTAGTTATTGATTGAAAAAATTCCTGTTCTGAAACACCTAATTTTAAACAAACATTTTTGGCTGCTTGTATATTTAATAAATTATGTTTCCCAAAAATTTTTAATGGATAATGCTTTGTTTTATTAATAAGTATAAATTTATTATCTCTTATTACATAGCTAGGTAAACCATACGGATTGGCATTTGATTTATTAACACAAATATCAGATAAAAACTGATCTTCAGCACAATAAAAAATATTACAACTATTACTACATTGAAAAATGAGATTCTTAAATACCTCTTGATAAGAAGACTCAGTAGGAAATACATTAATATGATCCCAAGCAACCCCAGAGACCACCAAAATATTGGGTTTATAATAATGAAACTTTGGCTTTGTATCAATACAAGATGACAAATATTCATCACCTTCAATAATAATAGCACTATTATTCTGTAATCTTACTTGATTGTCAATACCTTCTAAGTGTGCGCCTACTACATAGTCACATGGAATACTACAAGTATTCAACACATGTAATATCATTGATGTAATAGTGGTCTTGCCATGACTACCTGAAATAACTATTCTTTGTTTATGAATACTATTATTTGCAATAAATTCTGGAAATGAAAATATAGGAACACCTATTCTCTGGGCCATTAGTAATTCTGGATTATCTTTTTTAGCATGCATGCCTAAAATGACCATATCTAAATTTTTATTAATTAAAGAATCTTTCCAGCCTTTATAATTAGGAAAAAGATTATTATTAATTAAATTTGATTTAGAGGGCTCATAAATACTATCATCAGAACCACTTATATTATGGCCGTTTTTTTTTAATTCAATTGCTAAACTATGCATAATACTTCCACCTATTGCAATAAAATGTATATTCATATCATTAAAATTAAATAATAATAGTAAATATGTCTATAAATATACATGTAATAAATACTGGATACTTTAAATTAGACGGCGGAGCGATGTTTGGTGTTGTGCCAAAATCTATTTGGTCAAAAACCAATCCTTCAGACAATAACAATATGTGCTCATGGGCAATGAGATGTTTATTAGTTGAAACAGATAATAAAAAAATTTTAATTGATACAGGTATTGGAAATAAACAAAGTGACAAGTTTTTTAGATACTTTTATTTACACGGTGATGATACACTGCTAAATTCATTGGCATTGTTATCTATATCACCAAGTGAAATAACTCATGTTCTATTTACGCATTTACATTTTGATCACTGCGGAGGAGCTATCAGAAAAAATAACAATAAATTAGAATTAGTATTTCCTAATGCCATACATTTGTCCAATGAAGCTCATTGGAAATTAGCAAATAATCCAAATGATAGAGAAAAAGCATCTTTCTTAAAAGAGAACTTCAACCTAATTCAAAAAGAAAATAAACTTAAATTTATTAAGCAAGGTCGGCTATTTAAATTTATGGATATTGATTTTTACGACGGACATACAGAAGCACAAATGATTCCAAAAATCAAATATAAAGATAAAAAAATAATATTTATGGCTGATTTATTACCCTCTATTGGGCATATTCCCCTGCCTTACGTAATGGGTTATGATACACAACCACTAATAACCCTAAAAGAAAAAAGTGAATTTCTTAATGAAGCTGCTGACAAACAGTACATACTTTTCTTACAGCATGATTACCAATATGAATGCTGTACGGTAAGACATACGAATAAGGGTATAAGACTAGATAAATGTGGTAAACTAAGTCAATTTCTAACCTTCTAACTTAGTCCATTTTATATTTTTATTTAATATAGAGTCTATTAATTTATGAATATATTTTAATTCTTTTGGCCCATTAGCACGGTCTACTACCTTATGAATTTTGTCATTTAAATTAACTTCTAATATAACTGAAGGTAAGTCTGTAACAGGTAAATTATAAATACTATCCATAGAAAAGAAATTTATTGAATCTATACTATGTATTAAAAAGTCAACATCTTTTTTTGAAATCACACCTTGATAAGCACCTATTTTTGAAACAAACCTTGTACCTGAATAAATCACCTTGCCATTAGTATATATCTCAATAGAATAAGTTGGACATGTCCCATAGCAAGGCGTCCGCTTCATAACAATTAATTTGTGTGGTGGATTTATTGAAAAACTTGATAAAGAACAAGAAATAAACACTAAATTTAGAACAAGAATTTTCAAAACCAAAGATTTCATTATTGTCTCTTTTGCTTGGCCATTTCCTCTAATCTTTGTTGGAATTTAGATTTTTTAATTGGTTTTTTCTTGTTTTGCTGTAAAACAGCATATAGTTTTTCATCATCAATATTACTTCGTATAATGAATTGTTGACCAAAGGTAATAAGATTAGCTAAAAAATAATAATAACTCAAACCTGAAGAATAATTATTCATTACAAACAAAAAAACAATAGGCATAAAATACATTACATATTTCATTTGTGGCATTTGAGTATTGGCAGGTGTCATCTGATTAGAGTAAACCATCTGTAGCAATGTAGCTAATGTCATCAACAAGGCAAACAAACTAATATGATCTCCATATAGAGGCACATTAAAGCCAAAATCTAAAATAGAATCATAAGTTGATAAGTCATCCGCCCATAAAAAAGGTTGTTGCCTTAATTCAATAGAAGCAGGAAAGAACCTAAATAATGCAATTAAAATAGGCATTTGAAATAATAATGGCAAACATCCACCCAGCGGGTTAACACCTGTTTTTTTATATAGATTCATTTGTGCTTGTTGCTTAGCTAAAGGATCTTTTATTTTTTCATTAATTGCATCAATATCTGGCTTAAGCACTCTCATTTTTGCCATAGACACATAGGAGCTTTTAGTTGGAAAAAATAAAATTATTTTAACCAGAAGAGCCATAATTAAAATAATAACACCATAATTTAGTTTAAACCCCTCTAAAAAATTAAATATGGGAATAACAAAAAATTTATTAACCCAGCCAAATATCCCCCAACCCAGAGGAATTAATGACTCAAATCCCTTGTTGTAAGACTTTAGCAAAGCATACTTATTAGGAATAAAATAAAAAGAGAATGAATATAAATTATGTTTATTATTATATTCTACATCCATCTCTGATGAAAGATGCTTAATATACTCATCAGTATCCGGAGTTTTTGTTTTTATTGTTGTTTCATTAAATATATTATTTGAATATAAAATGGTTGAAAAAAATTGTTGCTTGTAAGCAATCCAAGTAGGTGATTTTATATTTTTCTCCACATCCTTTAATAAGGACAGCTCCTTAGACGACTGATTATCGAAAGAATACCGTATTGTGGTAGCGTTTCTTTCATTGTTAATATTTTTTTCTAATTGATTTATATTTTGTGACCAATGTAACTTACTAGGCTCAATATAACTATTACCTTCTTCTACCTTAATATTAAAAATTAATTCATATGAATTGTCTACTAACTCATAAGTAAAATCTATTTTATTATTATCATTATCTGAAAAAGTAAATACTAAGCTATTACTATACTGTGAGACATTACTAAAGAGTAAATTATTTGTCTCAATTCTTTTATCTTTTAAAAAAAAGTCAATAGAAAAATTAAAATCATTTACTAATTTTAATTCTAGTGAATCATAGGAAACATAATTTTTTAAAATGACCTCTTTTACTGAAGCACCCAAATTTGAAAACTTAATAGTTAATAAATTATTTGATAAATAATAATAACTCTGTTCTTGATACTGATCATTATTTAAATTGGTTAAATCAGTATGTTGTGATTTTTTATTTAAA
>MDTG01160729.1_pt1 | contig 35518 bp, 26 predicted proteins | sample 811421 | NCBI WGS metagenome assembly MDTG01 (sample SAMN05326645, study PRJNA326480) | marine metagenome | isolation source: seawater | place: Pacific Ocean: South East | collected 2011
AAAATCCATGTTTAGAGAAATTCTTTTTACTTTTTCTACAGGCCAATAAAAACAAGGGGGTAAAAACTTTAAAATCTTTCCAATTCGGGGTTGTAAAATAACAACGGCATTTTGAATGCTGCGACCACGCATAAAGTTTACTGATTTAAACTGTACGTTGGCTTTTTCCATAATGTAATTGCGACTCGAAATTGGGTTTTCATCGCCTTTATGTAGTACCTCTAAGGTATCGGTGATCGCAGCCAACCAAGGCGCCATTTTCTCTTCTTCCGTGCCAGGTAAAAAGCCGATTGATTCAGCAATTTCAGGAGTATTACGGGTAACAATAACTTTATCGTAAATGCCTTTTTCTATAATCATTTCAAGGGCGCTGGCAAGCGCGAGTAAGGTTTTCAGGTATTATAATTTTAAATTAGACATACCGACCGACTGAGCGTAATCTTTATTTTTAAATGATTTTTAAAATCAATTACTGCATCAAAGGGTCTAACGGCGTTATCAAAATGAATAAACAAAATAAAAAAAGCATCCTCAGCAGAGCCGCACCAATTTTTACACGCTTAGCCCCTCTAGGTAGTTTACTCCGATGCTGTCTGGATAACTCAAAATGGGATGATGAAAATGTAAAAACAGAGTCAAAAGCTAGCTATGACCAAAGGCTCTCGATTTCCAAACTTTTGCCCTTGATTTTAGAGGATTGTAATAATTCAAGGCATTTGCTAAAACTGCTGAATTCTGACCTGAACAAACTAACGGTCAAAGATGTTTGGTTGGGCTTTAAATCAATTGAGTTATTGTTATTATCAAAGTTCTCGCATAACAAAGCATTAGCCTACAGCCGAAATTCAAGATACTTTCTAAAGGAGCATAGTCCCCAAAATGTTCAGGAGCTGTTCCCTGAAGCATATAGACCTTCCGTTCTCGGCCATATCGATTCTTATAAACCTAATTCGAAGGTTGGACTATTCGAAATCAACATTACGGGTATTTTTGGAAAATTTTACATTGATCCTGATTTTTACAAACACTTATTTGTTGAAGGGTCAATTTTGGTCGATTTAATAGGCCAACTTTCGGTGAGTTCAGAAGCAATACCTCTAAGCGATATGAGGATTCTCCGAACAACATTGAATAAAATCAATTACTGGGGTACTAACAGCCCAACAATAAAGTTATTGAATCAATCATCTGCCACTGTGAATGCAGAGAGCCTGTTAGAATCTATTAGAAGTTTTGAAAAAGAGTTGTATCTCAATTCACAAGATAAGCGACCAGAGCTAGTTAGCAGTCAATTTAGAAAGTTACTGTTTACTTATGCTTTTCCTAACAATCCTGAACTTGCAGAATTAAAAGGCACGTACAAATCGGTATTTAATGCCAAAGGAACTCTCAACTTTATACCTAGTTACACTATTAATACGGATTTAGGTCATTTTAAGATTGATACATTTCAAATACCCACAGTTGCTAAAACTGATGGTATTGCAGCTAAAAATTTATCCATCCTAGAGAAGCAAAGCTTTAAAAATCCTATACATCAGCAAGATATAAATAACATATTTGAAGTCTTGAAAGCTATTGAAAAACACGATCTGCAAAACGCCCATTTTGTGTTATCTAGACCTAGCGCTTTAGCTTTGCCGTTTCATATAAGAAAAGCTTTCAAGGAAATAGAAACGTATATTACTTCCAACTTTGTGCATAACGCCATTGAGGTGTTCTCATTATTCCTGCGATTTGTATCAATAGACACAACACCAACGAAAAATGGTAAGCCCTTTGGAGATATCTCTTATCAGCCAGAGTATGCTCCTAAAGCGGAATCAATTTCATTTCAAACAGTTTCAAAAAGCAATGGAAAGAAAAACTTCTCTTCAACGTCAATAAATATCACTAAGATAAAAAAAATTTCGTCGTCTGATGGAATACTATATAAAAGCTTAATTAAACTGCAAAAAGAATCCGAAAATAAACCAGTAACATTAACCACGCTGAGAAACTTAAACCTGACGTTGAGTTGCATTATTAATACAGCAAGCGACAATGATTTGATATGTGATTTGCTGAATAGCCCAATAGAGCATTTAAATCAAAGAGATTTCAGGTTAGCCTTTAAGCAATTGGAAGATATTATCGACGAACAAGATATATCTATTAAGTCCAATAAAAGCCAATCATTAAGAACATTTCTAAGCAAATATGCTGGAAAAATTAACAACAAAATAGCAGTCAAAAACTGTGGATTTAATTCTCGGTTCAAGGCATCAAAAGAAATTAACGCTCAGAAGCTTATTGAACCAATTGATTATAATGGTGACTTACTTCCGAGTCCGACACAAACCCAACATCTTTCACTTGTAGAACTCAAAAAGTCAATCAATGACTATTACCAAAAACCAATAAATCAGGTTTTGGAGGCATGTAAGAAAGAGATTCAATCTTATAAGGGACTGCTAAGTAAATACGAAAAATACAGTCAAAAAGATGAAGAGGGACAATACAAGATTAGATTTCCAGAAGCGTTAGCTGATCTTGTTAAGCTAGATCAGGGAAGTCAAAAACGTGACAACCGCAAATTAAGTGACAGTATTTTAGAGTCGTATTCAAGTGAAATGGTCTTAGCGTGTTACACGAGAGCACAACATGAAATGGGGACTGTAGGAACGATTTACTGTACAAACAAGAGTAAATTAATACCTGAGGAAGTAAAGCATTGGTTTAGCCTCACAGGCAAAGGGTTTAGTGATTTATTTTGGTTTGAATTGCTACTGCCAAAGAACGTATTGTTAGCATGTTTTCTTCGATTGGTTGTCAGGACAACTTGGAATAAAGACGCTATCGCTCAACTATCTACTAAAGACATTCCTGAGACTATACCTAATGACGAATATAAGATAACGGGTTTTAAGGATAAGGTTGGTAAACCTACTAGTGAGGTAAAAATTGAACCTCATGAAAAAGAAATTAATGAAACCATTGCTTTACTCATTCAGCACAACCAAAACATGAGAATGTTGGGTTTTACACCTGTTGCTATTTGGGAAACTCCGAAATCAACTAATCTGAGCTTCCTAAACTCAACTTTGGCACAATTCATAGAGCATTATCAGCTTCCTCGCTTCTCTATTGAGCTTTTGGCTAAGCACATGATCAATCTAAGAAAAGGAATTGATGGTGATCTATTCAAATCACAACAAGAAAGAAACCATGCATCGAGTCGAGTGACTGCAAGCTACCTTACTCACCCAATAGCATTAGTGGAGTACGAAGCAAATAATGCTGATTTTCAACGTAGGTTTGAGACTACGGTTCAATTTCGCCATGATGAAAATAAACTAGAAAAGTACGGTTTCGCTAAAACTAACATTGACGAAAATTTATTGATCGCGTCGAACAATCTAGATGATGAAAACCTGCCTGATTGGTTCTTATTACCTGATGGTTCTTCTTGTATGGATATTTTCGCCAATGTCGATAGATCGAAAAAAAATTCTTTTTGTAAGGGAAGAAAGTGTCACTCAGAAGGCGGATGTGAGTTTAATCGAGTTGAAATAGGGGTAACCGAATTCACCCATACATTACGTCAGCAGGCATTCTATATAAGTCGTGGAGAACACCTACTGAATAAACGTGGAAAAGAGTATTTTGACGAGTATATAGCGCCAAGTATGAGGTTTACATTTGGCTTAGTGAAATATGTAGAGTACACCAATCCTGTGCTGTTTAATAAAGCCAAGGAGGCAATGAATGATGAAAGGTAACCTTAAATATCAATTCATTGATGAAACGTCCGCCAAATCATTTTGGTCATCACACAAAGACCAAATGATAGAAAACGCAAAAGGATTAGTTCTAACGGATGAAAAGCTATCTATTCAAGGCACAGAACTACATTATAGGGCTGTAGTTGAAGGGAAAGAGCAAACAGGCTCAATAGACTTGGCTGAAGTATGGATTCCGGGAGCCATTGGCTGGCAACATCCGATACCACTTTTGCTTCATAAAGATTACGTCAAAGCAATAGTTGATGTTGTAGATAAGTATGCTAACAATGCTAAGCACACCATTTCGTTTGCCAAAACAGGTGTTATTTCTCAGTTTAATATTGCTTCCCAGTTCGTAGAGTATTTTTGCCTTAATGGGCATATACATTTATCACACATCACTAAGAAGCATATTGAGGGACTTAAAAGTGTACTTAAGAGAGGTGGTATACCATCTATGTTAAATATTCCTCAACGTCTGGAGAGCTTTATAGATAAACTAATTGAGGAAGATAATTTAGAGCCATATTTAAGAAGAGATGATAGAAGCAAAAACGCCAAGGTTAAAGGCATTCAAATACCCAAACTAGCAAAAGCTATTGGCTGTGTGAGTTTAGCTAACCAAGTACCTAAAAGTATCTACCGAAAAATTTACCATCACTTACAAGAGAAAGGTGTTACGGTGAGACAGGAATTTGGTCAGAAAGGTATTGAAACTGGAGGTCAACCGAGTCAAAAATCTTTCGGCAATTGGTTTAGTATTTGGAACCAATTCGCAAAATTAGATACTGCTGATCAGCTACAAATAGTACCTTTTCCTGAACCATATAAATTATCTAAAGATTTAGGAAAGCAAGCTGGTAGAACAGGCAACCTTGATGTTGAAGATGTTGTGAACTTACTAGGAAGTTCACACCAGTGGCTTTACGAAATATCTTCCATATTAATTTCATTGGTAAAACAGGTTTGTAGAGAAAAAGACAAGTTGTTGTCTGATGGGGTTTCTGAAGATTATATTCAAAGAACATTGCTTCCAGAGTTTGTTGGCAAGTCTAATAAAGCTAGAGAACTAGAAAAGATGCTTTCAATAGAAATACATAAAACCAGCTTAGATTCTTCAAGAAACAATCCTAATGCTTACTCTCTTACTGAAATAATCACTATGCTAGTGTCTTCATGCTATGTTGCATTGCAAACATATAACTGTAGGCGTCAAGCCGAGATTCAAGATCCTGTAATTGGTGTACAAGAAGAGCTATTTATTTGTAAGAGTAAAAAACTTAATTGGTATCAGGCGTGTTTATACAACGAAAAGAATAATGAGCGCCGCTGGTATACATTGAACAATAGCAGCACAAAAGCTATTCAAATACTGAGCAAACTAAAAAAAGCATGGAATGGAACACATGCTGAAGGATTGTTCGTTGTACCGAACTTTACTATCTCGCAAAATGGTCACTTCAATCACTACAAATTTAATTTCAATAAAGGTAAAGATTCCCGAATTTCTGGCAACATGTTTTTAAAGTTGGCTCTTGGAACTAGTGATATTCCCACTGGCAGTCAAACATTCAGGCGCATCTATGCCATTATCTATCATTACCAGTTTAAAAATGCTGATTTGCTAGCGCTGTGTCATCAGATGGGACATGTAGACCCAGATAACACAACTGTCTATGTCACGGAACCTGCGGCACGAGACCAGCATGAACAACTTCATCATAAGGTTAAGCTAACGAAGAATGAAAAAACAGAATCTACCATTGCCATTCAGGAAGAGAATAAAGCGCTGGAAAAAGTGATAGAAGAAGTCGGTATTGAAGCCACTGCAAATGACATTTTGACTCTATTAATGGGAACGGAAGAGATGGCAGGAAAATATACTGCATATCTCAAAAGGGTTTATCGCGTACTCCAGAAAAGTGTTAGTTTTAATAAGATAACCAACGAAAACTATGGTAGTGACTTTGACGATCTTTCTCCTGAAGATAAAAGTGAAGTTATGGCCAAAATGCTCGATGAAAAGGGACATAAACATCGCCCGAAGCCGCACGCAACTTGTCATCGCAGAAAAGGAGAAGCTAAGAAACATGCCGAGCCTTGTGAGCCAATTAAATGTGCAGGCTGTCCTTATCAGGAGGTAAAACAAGCACAATTAAACATAATGATAGACGATTTGATTGAGCTAAAAACCATTCAATCTGATATATCCAAATTACCAATTGAGCGTTTTCGAGCCAATGAAGATATAGCAAACCTTTCCAAACTGATAGAGGTACATGAACGCTCAATGGAAAGAAGTAAGACCTTGTTTATAAAAGGAGTATCGAATGGCAAGTGATAATTCAAAGATAGAAAGACAGCGTGCTGAAGCCTTTGAACGCTTAGAGCAAAAAATAGGTATTCTTGAAAAGTGGTTGGATGAAGGTATTCCATACAAATTAGCTGATGGTAACAAACAGCTTGATGATAAAGGAAAGTTCCTATTGGAGTACTTTCCTACTAGTGTTCGAGGGCTTCGTTTATGGAATGGCACACAAAACAGTAAGAATGTGGTCAATGAGTACATGATACCTCACTATCAAACGTCAGATGCTACATGGAAAGCTGCGTCGTTCAACACGAAAATTCGTGTTGAGGGAGCGGACGATAAATTAAGTCTATTTGTACGCCTAAAAGAAATTGCACTGATTCAAAGAAGCAATAAACAAAAAACAAAAATCCAAGAGCTTGAAGAAAAGCTGGAGCTAAGTGAAACCAATAAACAAGGTTTGGCCACTGAACTTATACAACTGAGACTTGATAATAAATTTCTCGAAAGCGAATTAAGAAACGCAGAAAACAAGCTTCAAGGTGTCCAAGAAATAATGCGTCAACAACTGGAGTTTGAAGCAAAGAAATTAAGGCAGTTAAATAACGAAGAAAAAGCGTTAGCCATTACAGTAAACAAGCTAAAAGAATTGTTACATAGGCATAGTATTGATTACTCAGACATAGAAAAAGAGACCTCAGTCATTACCTTTCCCGGAGTGAAAAGTAATGACTAAAGAGAAAACTCTTTCGGCCAAAGAGAAAGGTAAATTAAATGCAAAGAAAATCAGTGACTGGTTAAAGACAGAACCAGCCATACCTATTTTCCAGCAAAAAATTAATAAGACTGCTATTTGTCGAATGCATCAAATACCGAAATCGACGATAGAGACGAACCCAGATCTTCGAGACTTATTTGCTAAAGGTGGGCCTATTGAAAAATTAGCAGCTAAACAGAAAAAGCTGCTTAGTGAAAATTCAGAGCACGCTAATTCAGAAACATCGCCTGATTCTACGCCCGAAGCCACTGAAGAACTAAAGGAAAAAATTGACGCTCTTCAGCGCAGGTTAGATTCAATAACATTAGACTTGGCTTCAGAAGAGTTCCTAATATCGACTGGAAGATACATTCCTAAACTCTACTCAGGACAGGGGAACTCTTGATGACGTTATCGAGTATTAGTTTTAATGATAGTCGAATTGACTTAATAGGAGTTGTTACTCACATAATCCATACCGCTAGAGATAATCGTGGTGTTTCTGCAATTTTTCAAATTAAGGTTAAAAGAACCAAGTTCGTCGTTGTTGCAGAATTCGGTTCGATGAAAAGCTTCCCTGATGTTGGGGATATTTGGTTAGTTACGGGTGAACATAAAACAGATAATACCTACGGCTCTCAGTTCAAAGCAGAAAAGGCTCACAAATTACTGCCTGACAAAGATACCCCTTTAGATGTTTTGGCAGACTTCTTGGTATTTGGTGCTGCTTTCACTGGTATCACTCGTCACTACGCAAATAAGCTTGTAAAGGTATTCGGAAATAACCTTTACTCTACGTTGGAACATGCTTCAATAGATGAACTGACTGCGACAAAAGGCATGAATTTATCTAAAAGTATTGCTCATAACCTTTTAAATAGCTGGACTAAATTAGCTGATGAAAGCGAATTAATAGAATACTTTGATGCGAAAGGATTTCCTCTAGAACTAGTTGAAACTGCACGTCAATTATTTGGTAAAGACGCAATTGAGCTGTTAAATAAAAACCCTTATTTGCTCTACCCGATAATATCGATTAAAGCTCCTAATCGACACTGGAAGGAACTTGATCGCTCAATAAGAAAAAGCTTTAAAATTAAGAAAAGTGATCGCCGCAGAGCCATATCATTTATTGAGTCATTACTATATTCCGCATACCGTGAACATGGCCACATGGCATTACCAATTGGAACTATAATTGATGCATTGGAAGAATCTAATATTAGCTTTTCTTTGAATAGCATTAATACACAAAGTGATGAGTTTCAAACGCTTTGCTTGAACAAGGATAAAAGTAAGATTCAGATTTTAGGGCATAGTGCCATTGAGGGAACCATAAGTTTTTTGCTTAATAAACGCGTTTCATTAGGAGAAACTGTTCAGGCTTTTAATACAGCAGAAATAGATATAGTACTAAGCAAGAGTGAACTTAGCTTGGAACGAATGACTGCACAGCAAATCAAAGCTATAAGTAATGGACTAACTAAAACGCTATCTTTTGTCGATGGCCCTAATAATTCAGGGAAAAAGCTCATCATCCAAGTCATTGCTGAAGTACTTCTTAACAATGGCGAAAACCTCTGGTTAATATCATCCCCGTCAGGAGATGACGGAGAGTATCTATCAGGGATTGGGAAGGAGTCTGTTAATACCTTTATCAATAATTCATCAAAAAGGAATAAGGCTGATGCATTAAAAAATTCAATTGTTGTCGTTAATGATGCACATACGATTGATGCTTTAATGTTTTATAAATTGCTTAAGTGCCTACCTTTGAGCGCACGGTTATGTTTTGTAGGTGATCATCGTAAACTGCCACCCGTTGGTCCCGGCTATGTGTTTGGTCAATTAATATCAAATAAGTCTGAATTGATTACCCATTTGAAGCATCAATACGGCTGTGCGCCCGATAACTTACTTACTCATATATCTTCATCTCTTCTGGTCAAAGGAAATGATGAAATAAACAAACTTCCTTCTGCTAATTTTACAGAGATTCAGGATGTTAGTATCTACGAGACCAAAGAAACATCTCAAGAAATTTTAAGCAATATCGCTGCTAATATCTGGCTAGAAATGTATTTAAACTTTAATAAATCATATCAATTAATTTGTGCTCATAGTGCTCTTTGTGATCAAATCAATAAGCACGTTCAGCAACTAAGATTTACTAAGAAAAATGTTATTAGTTTTACTAGCAACGAAAAAACTTACTACGAAGGCGAACAAGTAATTTTTATTAGGAAAAACCAATATCTCAAAATTCAGTCTGGGCAAATGGCGATAGTGTATAAAGTATACGACGCCCCCATTTTATTACGAGGTCGAGAATGTGTTTTAAGCATCAAAGTAAATCATAAGCTATTGGATTTAACGAAAGACGATCTTGAATGTTTAAGCTTTTCCTACGCGATCAACGCTTATAAAGTTCAAAGTTACAAGTTTGAAAATACGATTCTCGTATTGGATAACTTTTATTTGATTAGTAAATCGTGGCTTTACACCGCTATTAATGCGAGTAGAAGCAGTCTTATATTTATTGGAGATCGAGATGCTCTAAATAAAAAGTTTAATTCTACTGATTTTAATCGTGCTCGATATTTTGGTACTCCACTAGAGTTAGTTGGTTAATATAATGAATATGATCACTGAAACCAAAGTTACATATGACCGAAAAGAACATTACGTTTATCAAGATGCTAAGGGCGAAGTGCTGTGGGCACCTACAGATTTCATTCTCGAATTTGAAGGCGATATAAAAACCAAGAGCAAGTATAGAAAGGCTCTTAGACGCTTGTTTAAGTACATTAATACTCGAACACATACTATGTCTTGGCTTGATATGAACGACTACCATATGGAGAAGTTTAGAGATTGGAGCCTTGAAGAGACAAAAGCCGACTCTCGCTATCGCGAAGAAGAAAACATAGCCAAACAAACAACGAATAATGACTACTTGATGCCAATTTATGCTTTTTATTATTGGGTTCAAAAGCAAGGTAGTTATCACCCTAATATTTTAGGGTTCGATGCAGAGAATACCAATGCATTTCAAATTACTTCATCGCAGTTACAAAGAGATATTGCGATATCTATAGAAGAAAAGCCAAATAATGATGCTCTGTACCCTAAGTTATTTAAAAACTGTGATTCAAGAGGTAGAAAGCAACGTTCAGCGACTGAGATGGAGCTTGACGAGTTGAATTGTCATATCATTGCAAACTACCGAGGCTATGAAAGGGCTTCATTATTGCTCATAGCACAGATTATGAATCAGGCAGGTGCACGCCCTATTTCTATAGCTAGTCTAACCAGATACCAGTTTCATAAAGACATTGTTGACAAAGAACTATTCAAAGAAAAAAAGGCAACTTTAGATGTTGTGCCCAAAAAGGCTAAACAGGGTAACACCATGCCAATAAAGTTTCCTATTTCAACTACCCTTGCAGTAGTGGCATTTATCAAGAATGAACTAGAACCCTACATAAAAGGTAATGAAGTGGGTCGATATGAAGGTCAATTATTCTTGAACCCAGATACACTAAAGCCTTTATCTGCGGCAGACATATCAAAGACTTTTAGCTTAATTACATCCGAATTAGGTTGGCCTAAAGGCAAGTCAATTTATTCACTAAGGCATAAGTTTGCAGGTGATAGCGTAGATAAACACTTAGCTATAGCGACTGAACTTGGATTTAGCGCTGACGAAGCATCCATTGCTCTACAGATGGAAGCTTCCATGACACATAGAGCCAAATCATCAATAAAACCATACGTCGAAAGTAGAATGCGTATGGGTCAAGAAACTGAAGCTAATAAAAAGGATCTAAAGATAAAGTCTTTGGAATCAGAAAAAGTTCTACTAGCTTTGGATGCTCAAAGAGCTTTTGAGTTGGCAGATGAAAAGAATGCTGAGAATCAAGAATTGTTATTGGAAATTGCAAAGTTAAAAGCGAAGTTAAAAACACAATAAAATTAATAGTATTTGTTAATACACATCAAGCAAATTATTTAAGAGTTCTGTAAATGAAAGCTATAGGTAAACTTGCCTTAGATCTCAATATAAATTCGTTTTGTGAACATCAAAGCATGATAGAGCAGCCTTTAAAATCAGAATTTGGTTACCGAGTGTATGCCGATGCTCTTGCAAATCAACTTAACTTTATTTTAAAGCTAAATAATTAGGGTTTACGCTGAAAGAGATTGAATCACTGATGTTCATTATGTAAGTAGCAGTTTCGCTGATATTGAATCGATGGGGTTGCAAGGTTGAAACCATGCCAACTCCTTGTCAGCGGTATTACGAATGTACAAGCTGTAAAGCAATGCTTAAACCGTTAAATGCGCCTATTGCTCTTACGGGACTATCAAATCCCTTCTTATCCAAAAAAGAGACGATCTATTGTTCCAAAAACAAATTATGAAGATTCCATACTAATCAATAAATAGATAAACTGAGTACAATAATTACATTTATTAGAGGCAGCAGGTGGGACTAATAGTACAAGGAAGGGTCGTAGTAGTTGATCACGATAATAAAGAGTGGTTAAAAACCAGCTCACAAGGAAACCCAACTAAAGAAGTTATAGAAGGACTTACTGTTTATTCTCTATTTAAAAGACTACGAACTTCTAAAAAAATTCGAAGAAAATATCGAAACAAAATTCCCGGTGATAACTGTCCCATCATCTACGCACTCAAAGGTAAAGATAACCTAACAACAGATTTAACAAGTATTAAAAAGCTTAGAATTAGCTACAACTCTATTATAAGTATTTTTCAAGCTAGTGAACCAAACGGTTACGATCTCGTCATTTCAATGCCATCTGCACATAATATAAGCCGTATTATAGGGAAACGTTTGGCAGGAACTTTTTCAGCTCACCATTCCGATAATTTTTTACGTAAATTGACAATTGATGAAGCATTTAATCTTTTGGATAGAGCTGACATAAGTGTAGATGAACACAAGGCTTTATCTTTTAGGTTAAGAAAGCAAAGACAGGAAAGTGGATTTCAAGGAGCATTTTCACTCAAAGGGATTCCCGTCCCCTTTAGAAGTGAATTCCCACCACTATGTCTGAATAATACAGAAATAGAGAACTTAGAACCTCTGCGAATTCTATTGGTAGATGATCTATTAGCAACAGGAACTACGCTAAAAACAGCTCATAACTTAGTAGAATCGATATATCCGCAAGCTGTAATACATGGGGCTAGCTTAATAAGTTCATCTATGAAATGATCTTGACGAATGCGTCAATTAACATCATAATTGTAAATACAGAGTGTGCTTGAGTCTCCCCGCTCTTAAAATCCAGAAGAGACCCGCGTAGGCACCATTGCTGAAGGTCGGTTCGTAAAGGACGAGTGTTTGGCAGGTTAGGCAGCGGCTAACCCTTCAACATCTTTGTTGTCGTAACAGTAACTTTAGGAGAGCATAGGCTCTCCTTTGTTCTTTCTAGAGGCTAATGAACTAAATACATTAAATTACTCCCTTCGTCATTAACAATGATCAAGTACTATCTATCCAAGCTTCTTAAAAAAGTTAAAAATAAGCACTGATTAAAGAACTGACTAACACAGTTACTGTACATTTAAACAGCGATTGTGGACTTTCTATTATGAATATGAGAGATTATTCTATACTCTTTGAAAGCACAAAAATCTATTTGATTACGTAACGGAATATTATGAGCAAACTAAAAAAGAGCATTACTGTCCGGTTTTTCGCCATAGAAGCTGAGAACTCTTTTTTTTCTGAGTTTATATCTAACTATCAAGCTAATCAAAATAATGATAACCAAACTCGAATCATTAATATTCGAAATAAAAAGCATTTAGTCAAAGCTTCAAGTTGTGTTCAACAATCTGCCTTAGATGTATTTCCTGTTACAATTGTACGCGAAAGAAATACATGGCAAACCAAAGCCACAAGTGATGGAAAAATTTCTTCTATTGCAATAAATCAAGGTATTATTGGTGATCCATACTTTTTTTCAATCATCCCTGAATTAAAGGTAGTTATCGGCTTTACTTCTGGACCTAGCGTTAGTTTAAAAAGTGTAGGAACTTCTCTACTTGAACAGTTCAGTAACAATAGAACTGATAAAGTAAAACTAGAACTAATTCCGAAAGAAAAAGAGTTTTCTAGGCTAACTGAAATCAATGATTACAGTAGCTTACATTTTAAGATTGGGACTTCTTCATTATCTGATGTTTCTGAAAATGCGCCTCAACTAATAAAGGATTTAAGTAGTGCTCCATATTTAGAGAGCAATATGCAACTGGCATTAGACTTTGCTATTGACGAGAAAGAAGATACGGGCTTATCTAAAGAAAATGTTATTGAAATAGTTAATTATTTATCAAATCACGACGATTGTACCCTTCTTAAAGTAAAGGGAAAAAATGAAGATGGATCAGTTGTTCATTTAGATTTTGGCAATGCATTCTTTAACTATAAAACAGAGATAACAACGCGTCATAAATATATTGATGAAAAAATTGCCCAAGAGATACTAGAGGCTGCATTAGCCAGCTTCAATCATTAGGTTGATGAATAAATTTTTCAGGTTACAACTGGAGCATATTAAATTCTAAATCAATAAAATAAAGAATAGTTACAAACTATTCTTTATTTTGACATTGATAATATTTCTTTTCTAGTAATAGGATGCAAGCCAACTAACACATCACTTCTTAATAACTCTAACAGCCTGTGTAAAGAATCTACATCAATGTTATAAGCAAGTTTTTCATTCACTTCCTTTGCAGCTTCACGAGATAAGCCGATGTTAATCAACTCAATCATCCTATCATCACTAGCCCCTATTTCAATAAAGGAATGAAGTTTGATACTTGTAATATCGAGCTGTTTTAATGAGATAACATTTGTCAACAGTACTTGATAGCAACGTAGAGCATTTGCCATTCTAAATCGAATATCGTTATTGATAACTTTAATAACATCCCTTACAGCCTTATTCGGATTTACATCGTCACCTTTTTTCTTGTTATTTTTGTCCATCCACTCGATTTGTTCGTTAATAATCTCCTTTAAGCTCTCACCTTGAACCCATTTAGCTGCAATAACACACATATAAGACATGTAATATTCTCCAGTTGGAGTATAGACGCCAAATTCTACTAGTTTTTCACAAACTTTAACTAATACGTTGTATAGTTCCTTGGATTTTGGGTGAGGTAGGGTCCAATCATTTAAGTTATCAATATTACTTATAAAATTAAATAACTTATTTTGTTGGATATAACCTATTGTTGGGCTTGCTTCTAGTGTGAATGGAGCAACTTTTAAACTGCTGTGAGCATTTCTTACAGCTCCTTCCAATGCATCAATTTCTTCTAAGCTTAAATCAAGTTCGGTTGCTTCAAGCGTCTTATGTAACTTCCCTTCAGCCACTTCCTTTATCAATTTGTTTGCTATAGTGTAGAACTTATACTGGTTTTCAGCATCATGTGCATAAACACCAGCCAGCGCTTGAAAAACTAAGGGAAGGTCTTCATTAATCGCTTTAAAGTAAGTTGGGATCTTTTCTTCATCGTTCTCTTTGTCATCAAAATAATCTTTCACCTGCCATTCGTCAGGTTCAACTATAAAAATATTACCTGCAAAATGTTCTAGCATCCTTCCTGCTCGACCAGTGATGTTATTGATTTTTACATCATCTAATCTTTCTGGTGCCCCCATTCCCTTTGACTGCATAGGTTTATAGAGAAACAAGTTTTTAGCAGGTAAATTAACCCCCTCTGCTAATGTACTTGTACAGGCAACATATTGAATAAAACCTTCTTTAACGAGGTTTTCGATCATAATTCTTAAAGAGCTAGGTAAAGGGCCATAATGAAAAGCTACCCCTTTGCGTAAATTATTTGCCAATGAAAATCTATCGTGAATGAACTCTTCAACATAATTTGCAGCCTCTTCGAGTTCATTTGGAGTATCATATTTTGTTACTTTATCAGCAATATTTTGTGCAATATTTTCGCAATGATCCGTCTGATTTCTATAAATTATATTGCTGTGACCTCTGCCAAACTTTAGAGCAATATCTGAGAGATGTTTATCCTTAAACCCCTTTGGAATTGTTATTGAATCTTGGGTATTAAGCCTTTCAATTACGAGGTTCCGGCCTACAGGCTTCACTTCCATTAATATTTTGGCAACAGGAGAAATTGATGTAATTTCTTTGGTAAACTCCAAATCTTCAAAAACAGTTGAAAAAGAATCTTGGTAGCTAGCCGAAGGCATACTTATGATTACTTGGGGAAAGCTGTCTTCCATTAACTTATCTATTGTCAAATGAAGTAATACACCCCTACTCTCATCCGTAATATTATGAGCTTCATCAATAAACAAGTAGTTAAAAGATAAGTCACCTGCTTGTAACGCCTCAAGTAAGCGTTCCTGTGTCATGACAAAAAAGGTTTTGTCTGCATAACCATCGTCTTGTGGAACTGTACAAATCTCTATTTCTTTTTCGTAATTCTGTTCTTTAGCTATTTCGTAAAGTTTATTCGCTACTTCTGATATTAAAGCTCTGGTGGGGACAATTATCGCGGCAAATGCACCGTCAGAATCAATCATTCTTCGTATGAGGTAACTAAGAATGATGTGTGTTTTCCCTGCTGAAGTTGGAGCTACGGTTATAACATCTTCATCTAATATAAGACTTTCCCATAAGGTCCTTTGGAAATCAGTTAGAGGAAAACTTAGCTCATCAACCGTATTTAACTCTTGCCTAAAATCCATCTCAGCTTCTGAATAGAAGCTATATTTAAAACTAAGGTCAGGGTAGTTTTTTTCAATTAGTTTAATGTTAGGAAAGTCTCCAGAGCTAGAGAATACACGATTTGCTATAGCAATTATTTCTGGGTATGAATTGCCGCAAACATCAAGAAGCATGGAGAGTAATGCGGCTCCTTCCTTTCGGAATTTACTATCGTTAACTTTATAAAAATATTGAGCTATCGTTATTAATTGCTTTACATGCTCTCTATTTATCTCGGCTTCCATACCAATCATTTTATAAATATATGAACGAAACAGTTCGTTAGTTGCTTCCTTATAACGTTCACTAGCTAGCGCTCGTGTTGAAAGCTTCTTAATAAACTCACTCATTTTTTAATGTCCATATATTTAATAAATTGTCCCACTAAATCTTCAATGCAATTAAATGGTAAAATCATCAATACGGTTTTATTTGCTGGTAAATCTTGCTTTTCCAGCTTCATGTAAAAATCCGCAATATATTCTTTTCCAATATTTAAGTATTCTTGTTCAAACTCTTCTGTGGAGCATTGAAGCAACTCTGGTTTTGAGAAACCGATAAAGCATGAATTATGTAAAATTTCATCTAAATCAGTATCAGAAAGAGGGTCTAAAACCTCTAAAAGGTACTCTTCTAAATCAGCATCTATATTAGGAAAGTCCATTTCACTATCAAGTAAATCAAATTCTTCCTGATATTTATCCTTAGCACTCTTGATCGACTTTGCGGCTTTTGATGCAGCCGATTTAAAGTCTATATGTAATTTTGACTCACCTAAAAATAGTTTAAAATTACCGTCATAGAATTGACCATGAACGCCATCTGCTCCATATACAGGCATCCTCCTTGATGTTTTGTTAGCGACTTTGCTCAGTAATTTGGGGGCTTCAAGATAAACATCCAGCAACGTAAAAAGAATTAGTTCACCGAGTTCGCCTTGAGCTGTGTGTTGGCTTAGTTTGCGAATTGCTTTATCGAAAAGTTTAGTCGCTGCACCTTCTTTTTTTATTCCGAGCTTTTTCTCAATTTCAGAGCACTTGAAAACAAAACTTGCCAAAATGCCGTTTTTTAAGGAAGAAAAAAATTGGGTTAATGAATCAGGTATACCGTTAGGAGCTAAATAAATAAGAAGTGCTTCAACGCTCCTTCCATCATCTAGCTTATGAGTAAAATCGACCTTGTTTAAGATCGCCTTAATTTCATCGTTATTTTTTAACTGTGGCTCTAAACGTTTTTCCATTTTTATTTCTTGTCTATCCTTAATACTTAGATATTAACAAATCCCTACATATATTCAATTTTGAAAGTGGAGCACCTACTTATCTTGTAAGAACTACTTATTTGAAAGCTGCTTCATTCATTCGAGAGTCCAGTAAAGAGTAGGGTTAGTAACAGAATATTTTTAGCTATTTCTTAAATCGACCCTCCATTAAACCCATCCTTTAGTATTTCTTTTACTTGTCAGATAAAGCAGGCAAGCTGCCCATGTGTTTGCCTTTAGCTTTAGCTTCTTCACGACCTTCAGTGGTTCTGGCTTTTATAAGATCTCGCTCAAGTTGAGCGAATACTTCACTAGGTTGATCATGGGGGTAGCAAACGAGTTATCATTTTTAGTATTGAGAGAACCATTAGTAATCTTTGAACAATCGCCCCGTTTGTGAGTACTTTCAATGCCCTCAAGAATAAACTTTAATGATCGGCCTAGCCGATCAAGGCGAGTAACAATTACCTCATCACCCTACCTGATGAAATCGATTAGCTTCTTTAACTTTTTCATTTCTAACCGAAGTACCAGACACATTGCCTTATAATACTTTTTTACAACCATAATAGCCCAACTGAACAGTTAAGCATTCAAATCTTGTTCTCTAGTAGATACTCTTGCAAAACCACTTTCATATGTAGGAAACTTTTAGCTTTCAAACATGAACGAGATAAAAGATCAATATTCGTTCATTTAAAAAGTGAAATAAATGACAACTCTAACTATCAAGTTTAATTCTTCCACATGCTTTAACTGTGTCTTCACTTGTACACGAGCTTGCCATTTGTTGAAGCTCAGCTTGTAGTGCTTTGAGTTCTCTCATTAGATTGTTAACTAAAGCCAATTTAGCCTGTGTCTATCATAAGTTCAAAACTTAAACTCTAGATATAAGCTGACTTACTCCTCTTCAAAGAAGATTTTTGCCTATAAACTCTTACACCGAAGTGTATAGATTAGTACTGATTCACAATAATTGCGCTGAAATTGAGTCAACCGTAATACAAATACTTGAATTTAAGTGTAAAACTAGAGGGGAAACAGGAACCTTTGATGAAACAACTATTAAAAAAATTAAGTACAAACTCAGCTAATCTTAAGTTTATAGTGGTACTTTGGAAAATATTTATGAGAGGTATGTATCAGTGAAAATTTTAGTTATCGAAGATTCAATATCACTTAGACGAAGTTTAAGAGTAGGATTAACCAACCTCGGTTTCACCGTGGATGATACTGGTGATGGTTCTGAGGGGCTAAGCATGGCTTTGTCTGGAGATTATTCACTACTAATTCTCGACTTAATGCTCCCCTCTGTCGATGGTACTTCAATACTGAAAGCAATCCGTAATGCAGGTAAAGATATCCGTGTATTAATTTTGTCTGCGAAAGACCTTACAGAAGATAAAGTTGAAGGGCTTCTCAACGGTGCAGATGACTACCTTACTAAACCTTTTTCTTTTGACGAGCTGCATGTCCGTTTACTCTGTTTAATGCGGCGAGGTACTTTGAATATGAACGCTAACAGTATTAACATTGGTTCTATATCGCTAGATTTACATTTAAAACAATTAAGATGTGGTGGTAAAGATGCTCAGCTAACCCCTAATGAATACAAAGTGGTTGAGTGCTTATTCTCCAATCAAGGAAAAGTCATTTCTTCTGAAAAGCTTAGCGAATACCTCGCCGGACAATATGATGCAATTGCAAAAAATTCTATAGAGGCTCACCTTTCTTCTGCTCGGAAAAAAGTAAGAGCTATTGGTTACGAGCTTCCAATTAAAACTAAGCGTGGCTTTGGTTACTTCGTTGAGAGTCATTAATGAATTCAATTCATAAAAAGCTAAGTCGCTATCTATCAATTTCAATTTCATTACTTTTAATTTGTATCTTATTAGCAACTGATATCAGTGTTGATACATGGATAAGTGATGAGTTTGACCGAGCCATGGTCAACAAGGTTGGGCTACTTGAAACATTAGTTGAAGAAGATGAGGACGGAATAGAATTTGATTTTGCTGGGGAGTTTATGCCGGAATTTGAAGGCAAAGAAAACCCTGAATATTACCAACTTTGGCACAAAAGCGAAGTATTTGAGAGATCGGACACTCTAGAGTTTTTTGAAATAAAAGATCTCTCTCGACTAGATGCAAAACTACATGAATTTATTATTCAAGATACCGTATTACCAGACGGCAGAAATGGCAGGATGCTTTATACAAAATTTTTTCCTCAGGTTGACTCTGACATTCGAGAAACACTCGGTATAAGCAGAGAAGAATTTGCAAAAAATCAACAACCAATGGAACTTGCCTATGCGCTAAGTAGAGAAGAGTTAGACTATATCCTCTGGTTTGTTGATATTATCTTTATTTTCACATCTATATTCTCTGTATTTATTATCAGAATAATTGTCAAACTTGTTGTTTATAGGAGTTTAAAGCCAATAACTCAACTCAGTCAGCAGCTAAGAAAAATAAGTTTAAACTCTAAAAACCCGGAAGTTTCAGTAGAATTTTTACCGCAAGAACTCGTTCCGATAGCTGAAGGCGTTAATCAGTTTATTAAAGAAAATCATATTCTGTACATTCGAGAGCAGAGGATGGCTTCTGACATTGCTCACGAATTAAAAACACCAATCGCAGAGCTTATAAGTTTGAGCGAAGTTGCCTTAAAGTTTCCTCATGAAAAGGAAATATCAGATAACCTTGCAAGCGATGTCCATGGAATATCCTATCGCTTAAAAAATATCGTTAGTAGCATCATGCTATTGCAAAAAAGTAGTAGTAGCAATGAATTAGAAACTAACGAAATTAACCTAACGGATCTGATTAGTAATGTTATCGCAAGAGAAAATTCAGATGACAGAGAAATTATACTTCTTTTCGATTTGCCATCATTGATAGTAGAAACCAATAAATTTGCTTTAGAAACCGTATTATCAAATTTAATTAACAATGCAATCTTTTATAGTCCAACTAATTCAGCAATAGAGATAACAACAGCAAAGACTGATAACAGAAATGCTTTAATCAAAATTTCAAATATCTGCTACGAAAACTATCAAGAAAATGAACTTAAATTGTTTTTTGAGCCTTTATGGCAAAAAGACGAATCAAGAACATCAACAGAGCGATTTGGATTAGGTTTAGCAATAGTAAAATCCTATTGTGAAAAAATTGGAGCAACTGTTTCAGTATCGTTAGTTGAGAGGAAAATTACATTTACTGTGTCACTGTAATGAAAAAGCATTATAACGGTTCTTTACTATTTCTTTATCTGTTTGCTTCAAGTATTGCCTTTGCAACTGAAGTTGTCGTTGATGGCTCCCTGAATGATTCAGGTTGGCAAAGCGCGCAGCGAAACACTGTTAATTATCAAGTTGTTCCACAAACGCTAACAAAGGTAGAGAGCAACTTTTCTTATCAAGTGATAACAACTGACCGCGGCATATACATAGGTGTTGTGGCAACGACTAAGCCGCCATTGAGAGTAAGGACACAAGAAAACGACACGCTTTTTACCAATGATCATATTCAATTAATGATAGATATGAATAATACCGAACAAACAAGTTATGTATTTTCAGTCAATCATCAAGGATATTTTTATGATGGGATTTATCAGCAAAATAAAGAGTTAGATTTAGATTGGAGTAGTCAGTGGTACTTCAAAACTAAAGTGTTTACCAATTCATGGAACGCTGAAATTTATATCCCTTGGACTACTATGTCTTTTGCTATTCAAGAGCAGAATGAATTCGGCCTTTCTATTACTCGTTTTGATGAATCCACTAATGCAACCTATTCATCAATTCCGGCAAACGCTTCAATGAATAGTTTTTTAACAAATTTCAGCAAACAAAAAGTTGAAATTAACAATCAGTCGAGCCTAGATATTTTTCCATACATTTCGGCTAATCGAGACATTGCGAACAACAAAAACTCTACTGATATAGGGGCTGAATTGTTTTGGAAACCTACTAAAAGTCAGCAATTAAGTGCCACCATAAACCCTGACTTTGGACAGGTTGAGTCAGATGAGTTAGTTGTTAATTTTTCAGCCATAGAAAGCTTTTTCTCAGAAAAACGACCTTTTTTCAATGATAATCAAAGTTTATTTGAAGTTTCCGGGCCAGAGTCTCTCAGAGTAGTACATACGCCAAGAATTGGCGGGGAGTCATATTATGATGAAGACTATTCAGGTGAGTTGGATTCTGCAATTAAATACACAATAAGTAGTGAACAATTAGATTTTGGGCTTTTATCTGCATTTGAAAGTGCCGATAGCGGGAAATTTGGTAGAGATTTTTGGATATTAAGAGGGCAGTACCGATTAGGAGCTAACAAGTTTGGCGCTTCAATTAATAGGGTTAATACGCCCAGCATTGAGCGAAAGGCAATTATAATTGAGTCTGATTTCAATTATGCATACTCAGATAATACTAAGCTAAATTTCGGCATAGTCAGATCTGATATAGAACAAGAGCCTGAAACAACGAGCGACTTCGGTTGGTGGCTGACAGGAAGTACAGAACCATCCGAGCAGCATAGTCATGAGTTTAGTCTTTTTAATTATGGAGACGACTTACAATTAAATGACATTGGCTATGTCAAGCGAGTCAATCGAAAGCAATTTGAATATGAATATCAATTTCAAATTCCAGATTTAGATAGATGGTCGATAAGAGATGTTACATTTGCGTTTGAAACTGAATTAAAAAAGAACCACCAAAATGAAAAACTGCCTCGTATTGTTGGTGCAGGTGTTGAATTGGTGACAAATGCAGAATTTGAATATCAACTTTCTTTGGAGTTAGGTTCGTCTGGATATGATGATTTACTAACGCGAGGGAATAATTCCGTATGGCTACCGTCCTTTTATATAGCCGAACTCGAACTAAATTCTCCAGAATATGACTGGGGAAGCGTTGGAGTCGCACTAGAGATGGGAACGGAGGGCCTGACTGGTAACTTTTACAACGCTGAAGTGAGCATTGAGCAGCAGATTAGTACTAAACTACACATTGGACTAACGGTATCACAATACAATAGTGATAGCTGGCTTGAATGGGATAACGGTAATACCGTCGATGAATTTAACTTCACAGAGCAAGGCCTTGAACTAAATTTAGATTATCAAATTAGTGAAAATCAGGAAGTACGCATTAAACTTGAGTCTGTTATCGGGAAAGCAAATCACCTAAATCAATACATCGTTGATACACAGGGTGAGTTGATAGGCTCTAAAAACCAAGATGATTTTTCATTTTCTGAAAGTGCTTTCCAGCTTCGCTATAAATATTCTTTAAGTAAATTAACCGCATTTTACCTTAGCTATAGTTTTGGTGGCGAGTTTGAAGGCAATATTGCCAAATTCGATGAACATAATTTATATAAGAAATCTATAGAGCAGCAAAGCTCCCATAACATCTTTACTAAAATAAGAATTAAACTATGAGAATTGTGACAGGAGTAACATGAAAGAAAAAATAAAGGTAAGTGTATTTATCATAACTCTTAATGAAGAAAAGAATATTCGTAGACTATTAGAGTCTACCACACTTTTTGATGAGATTATCCTCGTAGATTCAGGTAGTACAGATAAAACTGTTGAAATTGCAAAAGAGTATGGAGCGAAAACATATTATAAAGAATGGATGGGCTATGCCCAACAGAAGCAATACGCTTTATCGTTATGCACAAATATTTGGGTTATGAACTTAGATGCTGACGAAGAACTGACAAATACAACAATGCGAGTAATAAAACGAGTACTCAAAGAAAACAAATACGAAGGTGTACGATTTAAAAGAAATGACTTTTTTATAAATGGTATGTATTCAAAATTTACAAAAAAACCAAATAATTTAAGATTATACAAAAAAGAAAATGCACATTTCAATGAGTCTACTCTGGTGCATGAAAGCGCAACCGTAAAAGGTAAAGAACTTTATGTGAATGAAGCTTTTAATCATTATGGCTATAATTCAATTCACATTTTGACTGATAAAAGCAACCAATACTCCACATTAAAATCAACAGAAAAGTTTAAAAAAAATAAAAGTAGCAACTTTTTAAAACTAGGTTTAGTTTTTCCTATTACATTCATTAAAAAATATATAATCCAAGGGTTTGTTTTTTCTGGGAGACGAGGCTTCATACAATCAGTTATTGCATTATATTACGCCTTTCTTAAAGAGGCTAAGTTGTTTGAGCTAGAGAAAAAAGAGGATCAGTTAAATGATTGACTCTAATTTTAGACCTAAAATTTATCTAATTAATTTAGATAAGTCTAAAGACCGCCTAGATAGTTGTTTTGATAGATTAAATAAGCAAAATATTACTTTTCAGAGAATTTCAGCAGTATTAGGAGATGGGCTTACAGAACAAAAAAAGAGTCGCTATTATAGTCAAAAACTAAATGAAGAAAAATATCATTATCAACTCACAAATGGTGAAATTGGATGTTACTTAAGCCATAGAAAAGCTTGGGAAAAAATAGCTAATAGCGATGATCCTTATGCTGTTGTATTGGAAGATGACATTAAGTTAATTGGTGACTTTAACCTTGCGATAACTGCAATGAATAACCTGCCTTTTGATTGGCAAATTATTAAATTATCTTCTTATAAAGATCGAAAACGAAAAGTTGCCTTTTGCGTAAATGCCGATAATGGATTTAAACTGGCTGTGCATAAAAAACCAATGACAGGCTGCGCAGCAACGGCAATTACTAGAGGAGCTGCTATTAAGCTACTAGAACACTCAGAAGTTTTTGGTAGGCCTGTTGACGTTGATATACAACACTTTTGGGAAAAAAATATATACGTTCACTCTTTGCTTCCCTACCCTATTTCCCAAGATATGTCATATCAAAGCACTATTTGTAACAGAAAAGTAAGACAAGAGGTTTATTTCCGCTTCTGGCGTAGAAAGCGACAGCAGTTTAATAGCTACTTTTTAAATAAGGCAGCGGTTAAATCTCATGTTTTAGAGTTGAAAAATATGAACCTTTAATCTTTTAAGTTCAATCCCATCAGGCAATACACGCGATAAACGCGTTTATGGTTAAAAGGAGGGCCTTTGAAGCGCATTCGGCCAAAACACCTCCAGAAGCCCGCTCGTGGCGACTTCTCAAGCACAGAATTGATAGCATCAATAACAGCAGCATCTGCTTTGTGCCAGTCTCGTTCCGGGCGATAAAAGGTCGAACGGCCAATGCCCACAAACAGGCAAGTCTTTATAACACTCAACCCCTTACCTGTCATTACGCTGACCCATTCTCGTTTATACGCTGTCACCAACCCTTTTTTGCGAAAAGTTCCTTAATCGCATGGTTCTCTAGGCTGACATTCGGAAACATTTTTTTAAGCTTGGCGTTTTCTTCTTCAAGCTCCTTCAACTGTTTAACATCAGAGGTTTCCATCCCTCCGTATTTGGATTTCCAGCTGTAATAAGTTGCACTGCTGATGCCGTGTTGACGGCAAACTTCCTCAACCTTCTTGCCAGCATCAACTTCTTTTAACACTGCGATAATCTGAGATTCTGTGAAACGTGATTTTTTCATAGTCGTCTCCTGCGTTAATCATTGCAGAAAACTCTAATTATGCCTGCCTCAGCTTAAGGGAAGTGCACATATCGTTTTTAAAATTAGCTCTCAATTAAAATTTAAGTTTGAAATAAGCAAAACTTAAGTTTTAATTTTTAGCATGTAATCACCAACATTGAGGTGATTTTATGCCAGTAAAGCTAACAATTGGTCAACAATATTCTAAAGGCTATTTCCCATTTTGGAAACTTATAAGTTTTATATGTTTAATGAGTGCCATAATGGTAAGTATGGCACTGAATAAAGACGCCTATATCGCCAGCCAAAAAGATATCTTTTCTTTCAGTAACAATGCTCTGCAAATACTACCCAGTGAAATTTGGCACAATATTACGTACTTGGGGGATGCGCTGATTCTAATTCCGCTGCTTTCCTTCATTTGCCTTGTGAATACGAGAATGTGGGCAGCTATGTTCGGAGCTGTTCCTCTCGCTTGCGCACTTAGTCATTTAGGTAAAAGTTTCTTTGCCATTCCTAGACCCGCTGCTGTTTTAGAACATCAGCAATTTACTATTATTGGCGAAACCCTGACTGCTTATACAAGTTTTCCATCTGGTCATACTATTACGATTTTTACAGCAATCTCTGCAATGGTATTTGTTCTTTTGAGAGAAGCTAAAATCAGTGAGCAACATAAAACGTATTGGATATATTTATCGCTTATGGTCGCTACAGTAGTCGCCATTTCTAGAGTCGCTGTTGGTGCTCATTGGCCCGCAGATTTAGCATTTGGAGCAATAATAGGCACTGTTTCAGGGTTAAGTGGCGAATACTTATCAAAACATTATTCAAAATGGTGGAATTGGGCAAAAGTAAAGCCTGCTATTTTAGGATATTTTGTCCTTGGATTTTGCTTCATCCTTTTAGTATGTACTATCAGTGGAAAGCTTCCTGAACTAACTATAATTTGGATAGCAATTTCAGTCAGCGCTATTGTTGGTACATACATCACATTAAAATCAATATTACAAGATGAACACTAAAGCCCTTTCTAAAATTTCAATTTTGAAGGCAAGCAGCTTCACTTTTTGGGTGAGCATTGTAATGACGTTTGCTTACAATTTGGTGCTGTTAGAGTATGTTAATCAAAACACCAATGTATGGAGCACTAGCGGAATTGGAATATTACTATCTACTGTTGTGATAGTATTTATCTTTTCATACACCATATTTTCATTGCTAGCGTTTATTTCACCAACAGTTCTGAAAATATTTCTCGTAATCATCACTGTTTTAAATGCTTCCGCTATATATTACATGAGTAACTATCAAGTGGTGCTAGATAGAACCATGATGGGAAATATATTTAACACCCGCTATTCAGAATCTATTGAACTACTCACCGTAAGCTTAGTTTTCCCGATAATAATGTTGGGGTTAATGCCAGCTTGTTTTGTTGCCTTAATAAAAATTAAACAAGTTGATAGAGTAAAAATATTAGGTAACGCGTCAATTGCTTTAGTAATCTCTGGTGCATTCTTGTATACGAATTCTACTAGTTGGCTTTGGATTGATAAGCATGCCAGCGTTTTAGGCGGAAAGATTTTACCTTGGTCATACATAATAAATTCAGGTAGATATTACTCATCTATAAATAGAACAACTGACGGACAGAAAGCGTTACCAGATGGCCATTTTCTGAATAACAATAAAACAGTCTTTGTATTGGTCATTGGTGAAACCGCTCGTGCTGCCAATTTTTCATTGTATGGCTATTCCAAATTAACTAACCCAAAGCTCGCAGAACAGTCTAATCTACTAGTGCTGAACAATACAAAATCCTGCACTACCTATACCACAGGTTCTCTGGCTTGTATTTTAGCACCTAGTGATCAATACTTAGACTTTGAAGCATTACCAACTTACTTAGCTCGACATGGCGTTGATGTACAGTGGCGAACCAATAACTGGGGTGAACCACCAATAAAAGCAACAAGTTATACCGAGGCGGTTGAATTACGAGCTGATTGCGTGGGTGAAGGCTGTAAGTTAGATGAAGTACTACTGACTAATTTAATTAACGCTATCGATTCATCTGATAAACAAAAGATCTTTGTTGTTTTGCATACTAAAGGGAGTCATGGACCAAGCTACTATTCACGATACACAAAAGAATTTAACCAATTCACTCCTGTCTGCCGTGATGAAGAAATTAGCAAATGTAGTCCGGAGGAATTGATTAATGCCTACGATAATACCCTGCTGTATACCGATCATTTCCTGACGACACTGATAATGGAGTTACAAACCTTATCGAAAACTTCATCAGCAATGATGTATATTTCTGATCACGGTGAGTCACTTGGTGAGCATGGACTTTACTTGCATGGCACACCATATTCATTTGCACCAGATTATCAAAAAGATATCCCATTTTTATTTTGGGCATCTGATACTTTTTTAGATACAAGAAATTTAAAGCTTAAAAACTTAAATCAAGCTAATAGCCATAATCAGTTTAATGTCTTTCATACCGTTTTAGGAGCGCTTAGCCTTGAGTCATCAATATATGATAGTACGCTTGATGTACTGCATAACTCTGGTGAACATTAGAAATTATGTTGAACTACAACAGCGCTATTAAAATTATTATATTGGTAATACTTTATTTTGCCTTACCAATAACTGCTGCCCCTCTTATTAAAAGTGGTTCTGAAGAAACATCTGAATTGAATTTATATACCGCGAAATACAGTGTATTACGTGGCAAGAAAAAATATGGTCGAGCCACAAGAACACTAAGTAAAAATAACACTTCTTATTCGTTATCATTCAATACTAGCGCATCAATTTTTTTCTATAGCATAGATACGAGTGAGACAAGTACTTTTCTATGGCAGGACAATAAAGTAGCGCTACTGAGCTATAAAGGAAAAGATTCGAGAACCTTTAAAAAAGATAAACATTTACAGTTAAATTTTGATCATAATAACCAAACTTTAATAGCTAAAAAGAATGGCGAAATTAGTGAACAAACCTTAAAAGATGACGTGTTAGACCCACTATTTGTGTTTGAAATGTTAAGGCTTGACGCACTGAAAAACGATGGGTTTTCTAATGTAAAACAATTGCATTACACCGTTTATGATACAAGTGGCTTCAAAGAATTTAACTTCCTGAATGGTGGACGAGTTACTATTGACACACCTCTTGGGGAACTTAATTGCATAAAATTAAGCAGGATTAGAAAAAATAGTACTAGAAAGACGCATATTTGGCTGGCAATTGATTACGACTATATTCCTATTATGCTTTTACAAGAACACAAGGAAGAAGAAGTCGCAACACTACTTATAAGTTCTATTGAGAAACATTAAGAAGCAATATCGGCATAACCTTCCTACAAATAAAAGATAAAAACTACATTTCTAATTAACTTCTAAAACTAACTACCGTAATTCAATAATAGCAAAGCCTTTCTAAGCAAAAAATAGCAACACTTTGCCATTTATCAGTTTGAACTAAGCAAATCTTAAGTTAACAAAATTACCATAAAGTCATACTCAGAAGAGGTGTCTTTATGAAAAAGCATTTTGTTATCAACCTACTTGCAACATCAATAATTTTCTTAACTTGTAGAGCACAAGCAGCGAATGCAACTGACGATAATTGTAATCAAAAAGATAAAATAGAATTAAAGACCTACGACATTTTTAACTTAGAAGATCCAGACACTATTTTTCTCCATCGCTGGGCTAACTTTTTTCATATCAAAACCAAAAATAAAACACTGTACAACGAAGCTGCATTTTTCATCAAAAAGTGCGAAGTAAGCCAAGCAGATCTTGAAGAACTGGAACGCCACTTCAGAAGTAAAAAATACATAAGAGATGCACGAGTATCTCAAAACGAGAACTCTGACAAAATCACAATTGAAACATGGGATAACTGGTCACTAATGCCAACAGTAGATTTTGGCCGTAAGGGGGGAAAGAATAAATACGCTATTGGTATCAAAGACAGAAATTTCTTAGGCTTGGGTATAGACGCTGAGCTTGAATCGTTTACCAATGATCAACGCAGTGGATATAAATTTAAAACTCATTTCCCATTATTCCTCAATAATAATATTAACGCGCAAGTTAATCTAACCAACAGCGACGATGGCACATCTGAATCTGTATTCATACAGAAAGACTTTGTAAGTTTTGATACCAACAATGCATTTAATATTGGCTTTGACAACTTTAGGCAAATAGATACCCAATACAAACTTGGCAAAACTTACAACCAATTTGAACACAATCAACGTTACTCAACAGCTAGCTGGCAATGGCTTAAAAATGATTCCAGTGAAGATACATTAAGATTTGGTATTGGTTTTACTAGTGAACAGCATGAATTTTCAGCAGTTAATGAGATACAAAACCCAGATTTAATTTCTGTCGTACCTTCGAATAGAGAGTTTATATATCCATATCTTAGTGTTGAGTATTTGCAAAAAGACTTCAGAAAATTATCTAACCTCAACCTGATAAATCATATAGAAGACTTCAACCTTGGGTGGAATTTAACAACTCAAGTTGGCACTGATATCGGGAATACAGATACCTCACCAACATTACTTTGGCGGTCAAGTTTAACAAAAGGCATAGAAATATTTGGTGATGCTTTTTGGTTTATTAGTGCAACCTTAGATGGGGAGATTTACAGTGATTCCAACAATGCAAATAGAACTGTATTAAGCGTCAATAATGAATACTTTCATAAATTAAATGATAGCTGGGGTGCCTATTTAAAAAACAACAGTCAATTTAGTGAGAATCAATTTCAAGACAACCCTATTGTCTTAGGTGGTGAAACTGGCTTACGGGGTTATCCATTACAATACAGGCATGGCGATCACAGCACTCAATTTACGGCTGAAGCTCGTTATTACCCTCACATCAATATCTATAAATTACTTGAGTTAGGCGGAGCTATTTTTGTCGATACAGGCAGAGTTTTTGGTAGTTCAGATAATACCACCAACCAAGATTCGTGGATGACTTCCGTAGGCATTGGCGCTCGATTTTATTCGACGCAAACCAGCGAAGCTCGCGTAATACATGTAGATATCATCAAGCCAATGACCTCAGTTCAAAACGTCAATGGTATCGAATTCCGTATCACTACAAAGCATTCATTTTAAGGTGTAATAATGAACAAAGCTTTAGTTTTTCTAAAAAATATCACACTAACCACCAATCAGTTAGTAATGTTCACTTGTGCGTATGTAACATTGGTGTTGAACGCTCCGTTTATTTTAAAAACGTCTTCTGCAATAGTGGCACTTAGTGAATATAATATTTTCTTTTTACTATCTGTCCCAATATTTCTCCTGTCATTATCGATCATCATTCAATGTTTCTTTGCATTTCGCTGGATAACTAAACCTATACTAATACTACTAGTACTAACATCTTCCCTTGTTTTTTATAGCACAGTGACCTACGGCATTGTTTTTGATTATGGGATGATACAAAACACATTTGAAACTGACAGAGCCGAAGCACTTTCATATGTTAATTTTTCTGCTTGTATATTTTTTGTTGTCTTAGGTATTCTGCCATCAATACTGATTGCGAAAGTAAAGCTCACATATTCATCCTTTATGGGAGAGTTGCTATCCAGAGCAAAGTTAATCATTGGTAGTTTTGCAACCATTTTTTTAATAACAATCGTTTTTTATTCTAGCTATGCATCAATTGGAAGAAATAACCGTGATTTGATCGGCTATTTAACTCCCTATGCGTTAATTGATTCTACTGTGAAATATGCAAACAGAAATTATATCTATCCGCCTTTAAAGTTTACTTTACTAGATACTTCACCAACTATTTCTAGTCCGAACAACACTAAAAGCATTACCGTTTTGGTGCTTGGTGAAACAGCTCGCGCCCAAAACTTTTCTCTAAATGGTTATGACAAGCCGACCAATAGCCAAACCAAAGACTTAGGCGTTGTTTCATTTAAAGATGTTACCTCCTGTGGCACAGCAACAGCAGTATCAGTTCCCTGTATGTTTTCTAGATTAAACAAAGAAAACTATGAAAAACGAGTGGCTACAGCCCAACAAAACGCCATTGACTTAATTCATTTGGCTGGGGCTGAAGTATTTTGGATTAGTAACAATAATGGTAGCTGTAAGGGTGTCTGCGCTCGTGTCAAAACTGAGCAAATTTCAACAAATAGTAATAAGCCATTATGTGATGGTGAATATTGCTTTGATGAGGTGTTGGTTGAAGCATTAAGAGATAAACTACATTCGTTAAAAAGCGACAATACGTTGATTGTATTACATATGATTGGCTCTCACGGACCAACTTACTACAAACGCTACCCCAAAAACAAACGAGTATTTTCTCCCGACTGTCAACGCAGTGATATCCAAAATTGTAGTCAAGAGGAACTGGTTAATACCTACAACAACACGATTGCTTATACCGATTTAGTCTTGTCAGAAATCATCACAGAACTTGAGGCATTGAGCAATAAGAACAATATCAAAACATCAATGATTTATGTCTCTGATCATGGCGAATCTTTAGGCGAAAGTGGCGTCTATTTACATGGGCTACCTTATGCATTTGCACCAGAAGAGCAAACAAAAGTGCCATTAATTTACTGGGGAGATCTATTACATCACAAAGCCAAGTTAGATTGTTTGAATGGAATGAGTGAACAGCCTATATCCCATGACAACATATTCGATATTTTACTTGCGGAAATGCAGGTAAAGTCAAAAGTTTATCAACCTGAAAACAACCCTTTTAGTCAGTGTACTAATGATCTTTCCGTAGCAAATGCAAAGTCGCCAACAATTTTTCAAGGAGTAAACTAATCCGTGTTTGATAGTAAAAATAAACCTAAAGGTCTTAAACGAGTGTATCTCGCAACATTAAATTCAACTAGAGCGTTCAAGTGGCTCCTAAGGAATGAAGCCGCATTCAGACAAGAGTTGCTGTTGCTTGTATTGTCGATCCCAGTAACTTTCTTGTTCAATATTACACTGAAAGAGAAACTCATACTTATCATTGCGGTACTGTTTATTATGTTTACCGAGATAGTAAATACTGCAATAGAGGCAGTCGTTGACCGTATTGGTTTCGAAATACACCCACTGTCTGGATTAGCGAAAGATTTAGGGTCTGCCGCAGTATTAGTGAGTATAGTGATTGCCATATGTATTTGGTTGATAGTTCTTTTTTAATGACATACCTACATAGAGGAATTTTATATGAATAAACAATTAAACGATGCACTGATAAAAGTACCTCAATTAACAATAGGGTTTTGGATCATAAAAATACTCGCGACTACGTTAGGTGAAACAGGTGGTGATGCTGTTTCAATGTCAATGAATTTGGGCTATTTAGTTGGAACTGTAATCTTTATGTCCTTTTTTATTGCTGCTGTTATTATGCAAGTAAAATCTACAAAATTTAGCCCGTTTATTTATTGGATCACTATTATTGCATCAACGACAGTGGGGACAACACTTGCTGATTTTGCCGATAGATCGTTGGGAATTGGGTATTTAGGAGGCTCAACTCTATTAGCTACTCTCTTAATTATTACATTGGCTATTTGGTATAGAACAATTGGGAGTATCAGTGTTTCTTCTATTGACAACCCTAAAGCAGAATCGTTTTACTGGTTAACTATTATGTTTTCTCAAACACTTGGGACTGCACTGGGAGATTGGACTGCTGATACTGCTGGATTGGGTTATATTGGAGCTGCATATATTTTCAGTACAGGTCTAGTAGTTGTATTGTTCCTATACTTGTTCACTAAAGTATCTAGAACAGTACTATTCTGGCTTGCGTTTGTTTTGACTCGCCCCCTAGGAGCTGTTGTAGGTGACTTTTTAGACAAGCCTGTTGCGCACGGCGGTTTGGAATTGAGTAGATATTCAGCTACCGCGACACTACTGTTTGTAATAATAGTTTTGATCATACTTCTACCTCAGCGACCAGCTTTAAAACAACATTAATATCTAATTATCAGTTTTAATTAAGTAATTCTTAAGTTTCACCTAATAAAGTAAACATCGTGTTATTCACCAAAAAGAATTGCGATGTTTACTTCTATCTACAGCTTTATTAGACCATTCTTACTCTTCTCTATTTCTGTCATGCTATTCCTAACCTTAGTACGAACTGGGTTGGCTATCTGGCAATTAGATAGATTTAATGACTTAAATAGTATTTGGAGCCTACTCACAAATGGCTTTCGCATAGACTTAAGTAGCGTAGGTTACTTATGCGCGATCCCTGCGTTATTGCACCCTTGGGTGTCAAAAACTAGATTTCAAGAGTATTGGTCATTGGTTTTGCGAATTTGGTTTCTGATCTGCTTTATGGGCATATTGTTTTTTGAATTAGCAACGCCCGCATTTATAAATGAATACGGCTTTAGACCAAACAGGCTATTTATTGAATATCTAGCTTATCCTGATGAAGTGTCTAAAATGCTGGTAAATGGTCATTTGATGACAATACTGATTGTGTTTGCTCTACTGCTATTACCTGTTAAAAAGTTATGGCAGTTTACTAATCAGGTAGTCTCTAACAAAGTAAAAGAAGATAACGCAACAATCGGAAGTAGGCTGGTTTCTTGTTTGATGCTTTTTGTAGTAATTGCTTTATCTGCACGGGGGACATTGGGGCATAGACCAATCAACCCTGCCTTAGTATATTTTTCTACTGATCCATTAGTAAACTCACTGACATTAAATTCAACATATAGTGTTGCTTATGCACTTAATCAATTTGGTGACGAAAAAAATGCAGCTAAGTTGTATGGCAATATGGAAGATAGTAAAGTTATTGAGCTGGTTCGTCAGGAGTCAAAACAACCTTTAGAAAGCTTCAAAAACAACAACTTACCCACTCTAAGTAAACGCTCTCCGAGCTTTAAGGGACAACCAAAAAACTTGGTAATAATCTTAGAAGAAAGCTTAGGTGCCCAATATGTATCATCTCTTGGTGGAATCCCGCTAACACCTGAAATTGATAAATTAAATCAAGAAGGCTGGGCATTTAAACGATTGTACGCAACAGGCACTCGCTCCGTTAGAGGTATTGAAGCAGTTATAACTGGCTTTACTCCAACGCCCTCTAGGGCAGTTGTTAAGTTAGATAAATCGCAAAAGGACTTCTTTACTATTGCATCTCTGCTCAAAGAAAATGGTTATGAGGCTCAATTCATTTATGGTGGAGAAAGTCATTTCGACAACATGAAAAGCTTCTTTCTAGGAAACGGCTTTACTGACATTGTTGACTTTAATGATATTGAAAATCCACAATTTGTAGCGTCTTGGGGGGCAAGCGATGGTGATTTGTTTAATCAAGCTGATATTGAATTAACTAAGCTTCATAACGAAGGAAAACCATTTTTTAGTTTCATATTTACGTCAAGTAACCATGATCCATTTGAAATACCTGACGGTATTGTTTCACCAATTCAATACACTGCTGAACAATTACAACAATATGATGACAAAGAATTACTGCGCCATAAAGCCATACAATATGCAGATTATGCCTTAGGACAATTTATTGCAAAAGCAAAAGCGCAAGACTATTGGGAAAATACTATATTCCTCGTTGTTGCCGACCATGATGCGAGAGCAATGGGCAAAGATCTTGTTCCCATTAACAATTTCCACATTCCGGGTGTGATTCTAAACTCAGGTAAAGGACCCACTTTAGATCAACGAATAGTCAGTCAAATCGATTTAGCACCAACACTTTTGTCATTAATGGGTATAGAGAATATTTCACCAATGTTAGGTCAAGACCTAACAGATCCAACGGCTTCTAATAGAGCTATGATGCAGTATGCAGAGAATTTTGCTTATATGGTTAATGATGAAGTAACCATCCTTCAGCCAAGTAAAGCACCTTTGAACTTTCAGTATAATTATGAACTCAACACACTATCGCCAATAGATATTAACCGTAACACTTCAGAGATCGCATTGGCTCATGTATTGTGGGGAAGTTTGGCATATAAAAACCATTGGTATTCTCTGAAAAAAGAATAACACAGCTTGTTACTCTATTGACTTTTTATCTAACCAATGGCTCTGTCAGTTCATCTTCGATAAATTACAAATATGAACTTGTGTAGGTAAAGGTGATATATGATATTACAAAATTTCAAACAAAAAATACGGGAACTGAAGCGCCAAACATTAGTTGTATATTTTATATCTCGCGATCGAGCACTACCTTGGTATATAAAAACCATTGCAATTATAGTCGCAGCTTACGCACTAAGCCCGATAGACTTAATTCCAGATTTCATACCTATATTGGGGATGATTGATGACTTTATAATAGTGCCTCTTGGTTTAGCACTAATCATTTATTTAACACCAAAAAAAATCTTACGAACAGCAGAAATAAAAGCTCAACAATGCAACGAAAGGCCAATCAGCTATATTAGCGCAATTGCCTTTATTTTAGTCTGGATTGCAACCTTACTTTTAATTGCACACTTGGTTCATAGTAGCTTTCTCATGTGAAAGCTTTTCCCAATAGGGTTAAATGCTTTTATTTAGCTAAATCGATAGTTAAGTTAGACGTTCCCTTCAATTCAACCTCCCGATGCAATCATTTAAAATTATTATGGTATTCTAGCGAATAACTCAAAAAAACCTTAACATACCGTTCTTTTAATCTAACAGCTGAAAACCAAATACTAGTCTCATTTTAAATGCATTAGGAAATAGTGGACATTTAACGTACGCACCTTCACAAATCGAAGGAGAAAAAGCGATAATATTTAATGAAGAAACACCCACTAACGATGGCTCTTAACAAATAAAATAAAGCACATTGATACTAATAAAATTAAAATTCATTTATATATTTAACTGCCTTGACCTGACCATTTTTAATGACTTGGAAATATAGTTTCCTTTCAGTTGTAGAGTTAGATGCACTAACTACATAGAAATTGTCTTCAACGCTAGCAATCGAAAGTTGCGACTTATCAATATTTTTCCATGACTCATCTAACTTACCGACTTCA
>MDTG01209095.1_pt1 | contig 35500 bp, 35 predicted proteins | sample 811421 | NCBI WGS metagenome assembly MDTG01 (sample SAMN05326645, study PRJNA326480) | marine metagenome | isolation source: seawater | place: Pacific Ocean: South East | collected 2011
AAGATCTTCCAATCTAATATCAATAAAATTTCCTTGAAGCTGTTTTATTCCTACTTGAAAAGATAATCTCGTCCTTGTTGAATTTTTTTCAAAAATAAGTCCAATATTTTTATCTTTTAAACAATCATCCAAATGATAATTTAATTTATCTGAATAATCCAAGATCTTATTAAAATCAGTTTTAGATAAATCTGAGATATTTAAAAATGATTTAATCAATTCTTTAAACTAAATTAAAATTCTAATTATATTAAAACATAAAAGATGAAGATGACTGTTAATTGAATGAAACATGTTTTGATAAGAAATCTTTAATTTGGAATATATTTTGAATGTTACTTTTTTCGTCTATATTATTTAAATTGCTATAAACATAGCCTTTTTGGTCATGAATACCATTTTTAATAGCAACAAATGTAATGTTTTCATATGCATTGAATTTTAATTGATTACTTTCAAATACATCTTGTTTACTAATTTCCTTAGGATAAACCAATGTTACAAATAATGATGTGCCTCTATTATCTATATTAAAAACTTTTTCATTACTTAATTTTATATTAGATATTAAATTTTCAGAAATTTTACAATCAGACTCATTTTCATAATTTAAAGTAAAGTCTCTTGTCATTCTTGGTAATATTTCTTTTGGATAAATATTAAATTTATTAAGAAATTTTTTGTGATCTTTCAACCGATAATAAAAAACTGGCTTATTTGCTGGAGATTGGCTTAATGCTGTAGCGATAAATAACTTTTCATTAGAATTTAAATAATACTCAAAAATTTTGTCAAAAATTATCAAAGCATCTTTAATTGGATCATGTTTAGAGTCTATATACCAATCTGGATTTTTTTTGTCTGAGTTTATTAATTTTGAATTAAGAAAATAGTGATGTTGTATATGTGCTAGGGAGTTGAAAAATACTACTCCAATATGAGGTTTAAACTTATTTTTGAGAGATATGTTAAGATTATGTATAAATAAATCTAAAAAAAGTGCTTTATTCCATTTTTTTTTTTAATAAAAGAGCATTAAAGGCCAATTTTAAATATAAATACCAATATTTAAACTTAGAAAAAAAAATTACGGCAAATAGAAAGAGAATAAAATTTTTAAGACCAATTTTACCTGAAGAATTATTATTAACACTATAACTTAAGGTTTTATATAATGACTTTATAAAAAAATTTCCAGTAACTTTAGTTTTAGTCCATGGATCTGGAATAAAATAAGGACTGTTGTTAAAATTATTGATTAAATTCATAGGTGAAATAAACCCTATAGTTTTACCCATATCATCAATTTCATTGAAAAAATTTCTTAAATCATTTCTTTTTTCAACGTCGCCTAATCTAAAGATATTATGCTTATTGGCTTTTAAACCGGTGTATAGTGATGGCCATTGTATCCATGGTTCTAAAAAATCGTATTCATTTTCTGAGGTTGTTTCCAAAAATTTGCTTGAAGATACGATATACTCCAAATTTTTAAATTTATTAGGAAAAAAACTTATATATTTTTTAATAATATCAAAATTAGCTTCGTTAAATTGAATGAAATGCACAATTTACTTATACATTTTATGAAAATTTTTTAAAGTAGATATTCATTTTATGAGCAATTGCCTCTTTAGAAAATTTATTAATAGAATTAAAAGACTCATTTGAAAATTTATTTATTAAATGGGTATTATTTATTAAATACAATATTTTGACAAAGAGATCATCTTTGTTTCTAGCCTCTGTTAACAAACCATTAATTTTGTGTTTAACTATTTCACGACATCCTGGAATATCTGTTGCAATGATACCCCTTCCTGAGCATATAGTCTCTTGACATACTACAGATAGACCCTCGTGGTAACTTGGATGAATAAGAATATGGCTATCTTTAATATATTTATTAATTTTATTTGTTGATGGAATATGATGAATCATTGTATTATTTTTAAAAAACAGAAGAACATCATTACTTATATTGTTAGGATTATCTTCATCTAAATCACCAATTATTGTAAAATGTATTTTATTTTTATAAATTGGTAACAACTTATTTATGCAAAAATAAAGTTCATTAATACCTTTATCAACTAGAAGTCTTGAAATAATTAAAAACTTAATTTTTTGATTTTTATTAAATTTAGTAACTGAGTACTTGAACTTTGAAGTATCAATACCAACACCACCAACAACAAAAATTCTAGATTTATTAATAGAGAATAAAACGGAGATCCTATTTTTAAGATTTATTGATTCAACTACAAAAAAATAATTTTTTTTTACAAATAAGATTTTTAAAAATTTTATTACAATTAACTTTAATAGACTATATTTTTTATTAAAAAAATTTCCAAGTCCTACAATAAAATTAATAATTTTAATACTAGGACATAAAAAAGAATAAATAAAAGTGAGAAAAATAGCTTTCATCCCACAATTAATCAATAAATTTGGTTTTAAAGATGAAATAACTTTATTAGCTGTATATATCTCACTTATTAAAGTAATAAAATTTATATTTGTTTTATGAACATTTATATTAATAGTAATTAAATTTTTAAAATTACTTAGATTTTTTTTATCAGTGATTTTGCATACAGCATAAACGTTATATTTCTTTTCAATAAAGTGATTGAGTTGACTCGCAAAAAATCTACTCAAAATCCAATCTCTTGTAGCAAAAAAAACAATATTTTTTTTTATCATTGGATTTTAAAGATTTATCTCAAACACCATATTTCTCGGTATTTATTAGTCATTTTTTTTATACTATATTTGTGTATTACTTCAGATGATCTCAATTTAATTTTGTCATAGAATTTTTGATCTTTATTTAAAATATGCTGTATCATTTTTCCAGATTTTAATAAAAATTCATCTAAGTTATTTTTATCGAACACAAATTGATCATTATTAATAATTAATTTTGCATCACCTACGTTTGATGAAATGTTTGGAACTCCACAAGATAAAGTCTCTAAAATTATATTTGGAAAACCCTCACCATAACTTGAAGTTAAAATGTGCAAATCAATTAATTCAAAAAAATCTTTAATATTTTCAGCCTCATCTAAAAGAATAATATTATTTTTATTTTCATAATTTATATGTTCTTTATGATTCAGTAAATTTTGTATATTCTTGCCAATTAAAAGTAATACTAATTTATTTCTAAATTTTTTTTCTAATTCTTGAAAGCCTTTTAACAAAAATTCATGGTTTTTTTGCTCATGATATCTAGCTATAGTACACAAAACTATTTTGTCTTTAATTTGAAATTTTTTATAAAAGTCATCTATAAATAATTTATTATTTTTTTTTTTTTTAAAAGCTATACCATTTGGAATGTAAGTGAATATATCTTTTTTGTATCCAAAGTTAATATGCTGATCTATTGCAATAAATGAACAAGATATAATTTTTTTAGGAATATAATGTGATAAAAATGAAATAATTTTTAAATATATGTATTTATTTAAATTTATTTTTGGATTTAATGTACTTCGAATGTTCCAGACGATATTTCTTACTCCCGCTAATTTACCAGCTAAACCACCAATTAAATCACTGTGATAAAGCCATGTTTGTAAAATATCAGGTTTATTAGATTTTATTATTTTAAATAATTTATAAAACTCAAGTATTTTTAAATTTTTTTCAAAATTTAAATCTATAACTTCAATATTTGAGTCAGTTATTTTTTTTTTATAAAAGTTATCACTTTTTAAAGTTACAATTTTATGAATATTTTGATTATCGTTAGTAACTAAATTCATTAAAGTTCTTTCTGCTCCTCCACTACCTAGGCTAACAATAATATGAATAATTTTTTTCAAAATTTTTTCTATGAATTAAACTTTATCATAAATATTCTAAATTATTTATTATGATAATTTTTATACCAATTAATAAATTCTTTTATACCATTTTCAAATTTCACAGATGGTTTATATTTAAAATCTTTTTTAATTTTAGAGATAGATGAAAGTGTATCCCTAACATCACCTAATTGTTTACCAATAAATTTAATTTTGGCTTGTTTTCCAACATATTTTTCTATTGTGTTTAAAAGTGTTTTTAATTCAATTTTTTTTGAACTACCAATATTATAAATTTCATATGGTACTTTATTTTTTGAAGTTTTTTTAATTACCTTATTAATTATTTTTGATAAATCATTGATGTGAGTGAAGTCTCTAGAATGTTTACCATAGTTATATAATTTAATTTCTTTGTTATTATAAATATAGTCTACAAATTTGTAATAAGACATATCTGGCCTTCCATAAGTACCATAAGCTGTGAAAAATCTAAGACCAGTTGTTGGTAATTTATAAATTGAACTATAAGAATGAGCAATTATTTCATTTGTTTTTTTTGAAGCTGCGTAATAAGAAAGAGGCCTATTTGTATCATTGTCTTCAGAAAGAGGCATTCTATTTTTATCTCCATAAACAGAACTTGAGGATGCATATACAAAATGTGTAATAGAATTTTTAACCGAGATATCTAATAGGTTTTGAAAACCAATTATATTTGTTTTAAGATATACTTTAGGATTATGTATAGAAAACCTCACTCCAGCCTGAGCCGCAAGGTGAATTATATGAGTTATTTTATATTGAGTTATAATTTTTTGAATACTTAAAGAATTATTAATATCGATTTTTTTAAAAATAAAATTAGATTTAGAATTTAATAAAACTTTAACCCTACTAATCTTTAAATTTTTATCATAATAACTATTTAAGTTATCAATACCTATAATCTTTTCAAAATATTTATTTTTCAGTATATTATTAGCAGTATGAAATCCTACAAATCCAGCTACACCAGTAATTAATAATATTTTTTTTGCTTTCAATGTTTAAGGGTATGAATTAATTTACTAGCTATAATATGCTAGATTTAATTAATTATCTATGACTTTAGAATTATTAATAGAGAAATTTTACTATATCGTAAATTTTGCTTCAAAAAAAAAGAAGTTATTTTTTACTTGGATATTAATATATTTACTGAGTTTAATACTTACAATTTTTTATAAGTTTAGTCATTACGAAATTGATTTTAAAATAAAGCTTTTTAATCAATATACTCCAATGACAAGTATGCATAGAGATGGAATGGAAGCGCTTTTATATAAATTTATAAAAAAAGATTTGAAAGAGTATGATATTAATGAAGACAATTATTTGCTGCACATTTACATAAATGGAAATAGTAAAGAGGAAGTAATTAATGAAGCAAACAATTTATTACAGATTACTGGTAATTTTAGGGAGGAAGTCATATTACATGTGCATGAAATAAATAAAAATCTTGATAAAGGCTATAATGATTTTAAGCAAAATCTAAAAAATAAAGATTTTGCAGAAAAAAGAGCATTCTATAATTGGTATTTTCCTTATAAGAAAAGTAATGAATTATTTATTAATACATTTTCAAAAATATACATAGTCGATGATTATGAAGAAAATAATATCAAAAACATTGAAATAAATATTTTTATTAAAATTATATCTGTCTATATTACTATATTTTACATTTTGAACTTATTATTTTTAATTTTTTTTCAAAATTATAAAAAGTCGGAAATCTCAAAAAGTTAGACCTTACAAAATAAAATATTAAAAATGGATAGATAGCTGTAAATTTTTGTCTAGTTAAAAGCCCATCGTTTCTAAAAAGAACTCCAAAAAGAATAGCAATAGTTATAAAGTATAAAATAGTAGTGATTTTAATTTCTAAATTAAAATCTGAAAAGTAGATAAGTAAAAATAATATTGTTAAATAATAAAACGAACCAAAAAATTGAACGAGATATAAAAAAGCAAATTCTTTTTGTAAAAGTGGGGTAAATATAAAATTTAAAAATCCATAACCAGAATAAGAAATAACATCTTTCAAATCATTAAAACAAGTAGGGCTATCATAGTTTAATTTCCTACAATAAAAATCTGATCGCTCTAGAAGAGTAGATACAAATTTTAAATCTATGAGAACAAATATTGAAATTATTGAAAGAAATCCAATTGAAATTAATATTGTTTTTAATAGTAAAGATTTATTAATATTTATAAATAAAAAAAATTGATGAGTTAAGATAAAGAATAATACAAAGTAGAAATTTTGAATTTTAATTACATATAAGGGTACCAATAAAACTATAAAAAAAATATAATTTTTTTGTTCATAATTTATTAAAGATAAACTCATTAAAAAAATAATAAGCATTTCTTTTAATCCAATAGATGAATACATTATTAACTCAGGTGTTAGTAAAATTAAAATCATTAATAGAAAATTAGACTTATTCTTAAAAACCATGTAAATAGCCAACATCGTAAATATAATTTTAGAAATATATGCTAGTGATACTTTTGTGAATATAAAAGGTAATGGAATATAATTAACTATAGCACTAAAATATATAACTTTGTTATTACCTAAATAATTATCTTTCAAAGGAATATAACCTCTTTGGTATTTCATTGTTTCTAAGTAATCAAGAGTGTCAGGAAAAAAACTTTGAAAGAAATCAATATTAAAAAGAAAAGGTGAGGGACTAAGCAATAATAAAAAATAAAAAGTACCTTTATTTACTATCTCAAAATAAAAAATTAAAAATAATATTAATAAATAAAAGAAAAAGTGAAAAAGTTCAAAAAATAAAAAGTTTAAAATATTTATATCAAATGTAGAAATCATATTAGAAAAGGAGTTAATTAAACTGAAGAATAATTTTTGTAATTTAATTCATACTAACAGAAAACCCTCCATCACAAATGATATTTTGACCAGTTACATAAGTATTAAATTTACTACACAAGTAAATGACAATATTACTGATATCATTTGTAGTTGCCATTCTGCCAATTGGTATTCTAGATGATAATTTTTGAATATCTTTCTTTGTTAACATTGATTTAGTTAGAGGTGTAAGAGTGAAACCTGGCGATACAGTATTAGTTAAAATTCCATATTTGCTATATTCTTGTGACAATGACTTAGTTAGTCCCAAAACAGCGTGTTTAGAAATTGAATAAGGTGTCCTACCTGAGAATACCCTTTGAGATACAATTGAAGAAATATTTATAATTCTACCCTTAGTTTTAGTAGTAATCATTTTTTTCACAGCTGATTTACTTAAGAAAGTGTATGCATCCAAATTAATACTCAACAGTTTACTGTATTCTTCATTATTTATATCTATTAATTGTTTATTAAAATTAATTGAAGCATTGTTAATAAGCACATCTATTTTTTTTAAATTCTCAATAAAATTACACAAATTTCTAATTCCTTTTGCTTCAGTTAAGTCATAATCCTTGGAGTTAAAACCATGTACCTTTGCACCAAGTTTTGAAAAGTTTTTCTGCAACTCTTTACCTATGCCTTTTGAAGTTCCAGTGATTAGAACAACTTTATTTTTAAAATTAATTAACATTACCTATTTTTTAAATTGTATTTTCAGAATTTAAATGAACTTTATAAAACATTCCTCTTGATTTTGAAATTGAGCCTAAAACATAATTGATGAAAGGCTTATTATTAATTTTTTTTAAATTTATGTTTTTAACTCTTTGGCTACCAAGTCTACATGGAACCAAACAATATATCAATTCAGACATAAGAGTGAATTACATCTGCACGGGAAACTGCCAATCTGACAAAATCAGTATTACCAGTTGCAGTAATCATATGAATATTATTTCTTTTTATTAAAACAAAATCACCTCTCTTTACAAATTGCTTTTTATTTTCAAACTCAAATATTCCCTTACCTTTTAGTATAAACCACCATTCATCCCAGTTAGCGTGAAAGTGTCTTCTATTACCTTTTCCTGGTCTTTGTGAAATTAAAGTAGCAGAATTAGATTTTGTGTTAACAATCCTATAAGCCCAGTTTTTTTTGTCTTTAAATATATTTTGGATTTTTTTATAATTAACAATCTTTTTGTTCTCGTATTTAGTTATAACATTTTCCACACCATCTTTTTTTAATATTTTAGGCACATTGACTTCATTATTTACCGTTTTTTTTTTGGTTATTGACATTTAAATACTCATTTGTTTTAGAAAATAATTACACTCTGATTTACTTGTTAGTAAATTTAATCGAATTCTAATTGTTTTACTACCAGAAATATTTACCAGAACTCCTTTTTTATATAATTTCTTATAAATATTATCTCTTAATTTTTTATTTGCTAAATCAAAAGCTAATAAAGAGCCTGAGGATCTTAAATTTTTTATAAATTTTATCTTATGTAATTTTTTATGTAAATATTCAGAAATAGAATTTCTACTTTTTAACAAATTTCTATCTATTATAAAGTTTAAAATAAAATTTGACCTAATCATATCTAGATGATCTGAATTATATGTTACATCTAGCATAAATGTATTGTTTCTAATTTTAGAAAACTTTTTATTAATTGCTATTCCAGAGACTTGAGATTTTTTGCCAAAAACTAAAATATCAGGAATTATATTAATTTCCTCAAAATACCAAATCTTTTTAGATGTAAAAAAACCTGTTTGGATTTCATCAAAGATAAGTGGAATTTTAAATTTTTTAGTTAAATTTCTTAATTTTTCTAAATATTTAATATCTACATAAAGGTCTCCAGCAGTACATTGTATAGGTTCAATTATACAACAGCATATGTCTTTATGGTTATCTTCAAACTCTTTTTCAATTAAATTAAAACTTGTATCTATATCAATTTCGTTTTTATGAAATTGGGTATTATAATAAGGTTTAAATTGTTTAAAATAATTACCAGGAAAATTAGAAAGCCTTTTTTTTGAGAGTTTTCTATCAGAAATGATTCCTCCATAAGAATTAATTCCATGAAATGAGTTATCAAAAGATATAATTTTTTGTTTGAAGTTTTTAAAATACATTGAGGCTTTTATAGCTGACTCAATTGCTAAAGCACCAGTAGAAAAAAAATTCACGTAATCAAAATTTTTAGATATATTTGTTTTTTTAATAAAGTTTTTATTAAACTTAATAGTTTGATCAGTTGAAACTTCACAGGTAGGAAATTTAAAGAAAAAATTGTCAAGTATGATTTGATTATTTTTCTTATTATTGAAATATTTATTTTCATATCCAAGAACATTTGTAGAGTAGAGACCAAAAAAGTCTAAATAAAATTTATTATTATTTTTATCAAATATAAAAGAGTTTTTTGATTTCTTAAAATCAGCATGAATATTAAAAATTGAGCTAGCCATTTAATTATCTAATCCGAATATATTTTAAAGTAAATATATTAATTGAGGATACATTAATTTAATAATTATGAATGATTAGATTTATAAATATACTCAGCTAGTATGAAGTCAAATTCTTCATCAATATCAATTGTTGCAAGTCCATCTAACTTAAAATAATCAGTATTTCCTTCTGGTCCATGATAAGCACAATTATATTTAATCATATTGTTTAAAAAAATGTTACTTTTCCAAGCCATTAAAGAACAAGCGTAAGCCATAATTGGAGTTAAGTGTTGTGATGGAGGTGTCTGTTTATTTTTTTCAAAATTAATTGGTTTGTTATTTATTGTACATTCAATTCGGACTTCTTTTTGAGATATCAAAGTATCACATGATTGATCAAAATAGTAATTGTAAAAATTAATAATATCTTTTGAACTGATGAATGGCGATGTTGGTAAAATTTGAAAAATATTTTCACAATTATTATTATTTAAAAAGTCTCTCACAAACTCATCGTTTGTTGCATTATCACTGGAGAGATTTTCGGGGCGTTTGTAAAAATTAATATTATTTTTTTCTGCTATTTCTGCAAATTTATCACTTTCTGAATTAATATATATTTTATCAAATAGTTTAACTTCCTTAATTGTATCAATTACATGCTGTATCAAGGGTTTATCGCCTAAGAGTCTAAGATTTTTATTTTTAATTCTTTTACTACCAAGTCTTGCTGGTATCATTGCTATATTCATTTAATTTCTTATGCTAATGTCCTTTTTATATACTTGATCTATTGTCTTCATTAAACTTAATGAGTCCATACTAAAATTATATGAAGAATTTTTAGGTAATTTAATTAATTTAATAAAATTTAACGTTTCAATTTCAAAAGAATTATCTTTATAAAAGGTTTTCTTTTGAAATTTATTTATTTGTCCTGTTTTTTTATTTTTTAATGCATACTTAATTACTTCTGGCGCATAAGTTTTCGATGGAGTAACTAGTCCATTCAATTCTATAAAACCATTTTCAGTGCAAATTTCCATATTAAATTTATGTTTCCAATAATTAGCAGATGAATGCAAGGTAGCTATAATACTATCTTTATTAATGAGTGTTAAAAATGTGTTATCCTCTACTTCAATTTTCCAAAATGATTTTGAAGAGATTGAATACTTAAGTTTAAAAACAGAATTAGTAATATAATTAAATAGGTCTAACATATGAATTCCTTGATCTAGTAATATACCTCCACCAGAAAATTTTTTAAAATTTCTCCAATTCTTATGAAAATCCAGGCTACCTGCTTTTCCATATTCTGCCCTTATCCATAGTATTTTACCAAATTTATTTTTTAAAAGCTTTTTAAGAAAAATTATATTGTTATGGTGCCTATGATTGAAACCATAAATCAATAAAGTTTTAAATTTTTTTTCAATTTTAATTATTGATTTAAGGGAAGTTAAAGATTTAGCAGGTGGCTTCTCACAAAATACTGGAATTTTTAAAGATAAATATTTTTTAACATAAATTGGTGCATAACTTACATACGTACATACAAAAACTGCATCTATTTTACTATCTATAATTTTTAAATTTTTAATAAAAAAACTTTTTTTTAAATTTTTATTAAATATTTCTTGTTTATTATCAAATATATATATTTTATTGACTTCATTGATTTTTTGCAAAATTTTATGTCTAATTTTTCCCATTTTTCCATAACCTAAAATTAAAATATTCATGTTAATGAGTAGTATTTTATAAAATTAATAGAGGGAATTTTTGCTTTTTTTATATTATTTACAGCTGTCTCTCCCATACTTTTTATGGATTCCTCAGAGCTACCACCTATATGAGGAGAAATAAATATATTTTGCTTATCAAAATCAAAATTGATTTTTGGTTCATCTTTTAATACATCAAAGCCCAATCCAGAAATATATCCACTTTTATAGTGTTTGATAATAAATTTTTCATCTACTAATCCTCCTCTTGAAAAATTAAGAAAAATAGAGTCTTGCTTCATCTTAATTATTTTTTTTTTATCAAAAAAATTAACATTTTTTTTATTAAGTGGGATATGTAAAGATATAATATCACATTCATTAATTAAAGTATTTATAGGCAAAGGAAGAGCTAAGTTTGTTTTTTCTATAATACTTTTATTTGTATCATAATAATAAGTTTTACATTTAAATGCCTTTAAGTATCTTGCCAACACATGACCAACATTTCCATATCCTATTATACCAAACTTACAGCCTTTTAATTCTTTACCAACAATTTGTTTCCAAGAATTGTCTCTAACTAATGATAAAGCCTTTAAAGCATTATGTCTTAGCAAAATAGCAGCAGATAAGGTTAATTCTGCAACTGAATTTTTATTTACACCATCAGAGTAACCTAATGAAATCTTTCTTTTTTTCATTTCTTTTAAATCTAGATTATTTAGACCTACACCATATTTACTAATTATTTTGAGTTTAGGTAAACTACTCAAAATAGATTTATCAATAAAATCCAGACCTACAATTGCGACATCAATATTTTTTAAGAATGCTATTAAATCTTTCTTTTTAGAAATAGTTTTATTTGTCTCATTAAAAATACAATTCTTAAATTTTTTAGATAAATAATTTCTTAAATATAAATTATTAGAAAAAGATCTTGATGTTACAGCTACTCTCATAATTTTTTTGATGCAAAATATGACTCTAAATTTTTTTTAAATTTAAAGTTATTTTCAAGAGATATTAATTCTAAATTATTTTTTTTACTCCATAGAATTAAATTTAAATTTTTAGTATCAATATTCTTCTTATCTTTAGATAATGCTGAAATCATTTTTTTTAATTCAATTTCAAAATAATAATATTTATTTGAATTTATTGACAAAATTGATTTATATGCATCATATTTTTTTTTATCCAGATTTCCAATTTTGTTAGAAATAAAGTTTGCGATATCCATACCAATAGTAACTGCTATACCGTGTGGTATTTTATAGTTAGTTGCTGACTCAATAGCATGTCCAAAACTATGACCATAGTTCAATTTTTTTCTAAAATCAGTGTCTAATTCATCAATCTCAATTATTTTTTTTTTAATTTTGAGAGATTCTTTAATATGTATTTCTAAACTATCTAAAGAAAAGTTTTTTTTATTAATTAATGTGCTTAGGTTTAGTAGTTTTTTAGAGTTATCTATAATGTAAACTTTTATTATTTCACCGATACCAGAATGTAATTCATCGTTATTTAAACTACTTAAGAAATGGATATCAATATTTATTTCTTTTGGTGGATAAAAAGTTCCAATTAAATTTTTAAATTGATCAAAATTTATTGATGATTTAGAACCTATACATGAATCTGCTTGTGCAAGCAAGGTGGTAGGATAAAATATCCAATTTATTCCCCTGAAAATAGTAGATGCTATAAAACAGGTTATATCTTGTATAATACCTCCACCTATAGCTATTAATCTACTTTCTCTATTAATTTTTAGGCTCATTAAGTCTCTTATTATATTATTTAAATTTTTAAATGATTTATTAGCCTCAATAGAATTGATTAAAAGTATCTTTTTATTTTTGAATTTATGAAATTTTGATTTATAAATCCTATAAACATTTTTATCTAAAATAATAATATCATTTTTACAAATAGTTTTAATGAGGTGATTATGAAAAGTATTTTTTTTTAAAAAACTTACTTTATATTGATTAAATTTTGATTGAACAATGAAGCTTTTCATTTTTTTTTTGAAAATCTAAAGTAATTCGAAAATATGTGATTCAAAATAAGATGACAATCTTCTGCTTGGCCATAATCACCTATTTCTGATTTAAATAAAATTGGATAATCTAAAATTTTGATTAGCTCTCCTCCATCAAATGATAAAAATCCAGCTGTGTCTATCTTATTTGATTTACAATATTCTGCTGCATTGATTAAATTTTTTGATTTTCCTGAAGCAGATATAAAGATTACTAAATCTTTTTTATTAGCTAGTCTTTGTAGTTGAACAGAAAAGATATTATCAAAACTAGTATCATTGCCGACCGCTGTAATTAAACCTAAATTATCACAAAGACTCAAACATTTAAAATCAAGCAGTTGGTCTCTATTTGCAAAAGAAAAATCTGTCGCAATATGAGATGCTGTAGTTGCTGAGCCACCATTACCGATAGTAAAGATTGTACCGTTATTATCTTTTACTTTTTCAATTCTTTTTCTTAATTTATTTAACTTACTTAAATCAACATACCTAAGTATTTGATATAAATAATCGATATAAAATTCATAAAAATCTTCAAACTTCTTATTTTTAACAAAAAATTTCTTAGTTTTTGACATTTAATATAATAATAACTTAGAGTTTGTACTAATTAACTTTAATATGGTTTATTTACAGGAAAATTACTTTAATCCAGCTATTTTTTTTGTCAATCCATAGATTTTTAAAAGAATATATATTATTAAGAATAATATATTAATTGTTCTTTAATATGACGACATTAAAATCGATAAGCTTAAGTATTTTTGGAAAAGTAAATTTTTTTTAATTTAAACATAAGCACATATTTTTAACAATAATAGTAAAATTTTATAATTTTCAATTTTCAGCAATAGCTATCAAAGTGTCTGTCGACTCTAATTTTTTCAAAAGTATTTCATAATTATTATTATCTATCTTAGTTAATGCTTTTGCAAATGTAGACTTATGACCGCCAGGTTTTCCATTATTAAGCCAATTAAAATGATTAAAGATATTATATCTTTGAATACCAAATATCTTGATATTTTTATATCCAGAAGATTTTAAGTAAAAGTTTAGAGACGCTTTTGTATGTAATATTAAATGCTGAGACCAAAGTGTAAAATTTACAAAATCTTTATTTTTAAATTTATCTAATAAAATATCTCGTGCATGTGGAACCTCAATTATAACTTTACCTTTTTTTTTTTAATTTATTTTTAAAATTTTTAAGAAAATCTAAAGGGTTAGGAAGGTGTTCTAATACATGAAATAAAAATATAGTATCAAATTTAGTATCAATCAAATCAATATTATTTTTCACCACAATCTTTTTTCTAGTCAAACTCTTAATATTTGATTTATTTAATTCTATACCAAAAACTTTTTTAGATATTGGCAATATTTTTTTTAAAAAATCTCCATTCCCACATCCAAAATCACAAATAATTTTATTTTTGTAATATTTTTCGAATAAATTAACTCTTCTATTATTATCATTTTTTCTTTCAAAACTGTTACTTTGATCTTTATAATGCTCACCTTCTGAATAAAGATTATGATAATTAGTAGAGTAATCTGTAAATATAATTTTAGTTAGTTTATCTTGGTAAAACTTTACGTTATTATTATCTCTAGCACGTCCAAAAAAATTTATATCTTTTTTTTGGACTAATTTATTTTTAATTAAGAATTGAGAAATTTTCATAGCAATCTACTCAGGATTAATAATGAAAATATCATTATAAATTGTATTTTTGTAGCCTTTCTAGAGCTACCCAAAATCCATTTCCATCATTTAAATGACCTTGCCATATTTCTGGAATGAATGATGCATTAGGAGAAAATTTATTTAGTAATTTTATAATTTTTGCCCAATTAATTTCACCTTCTTCTATTTGTAGTCCTTCACTATTATGGTTAAGAGCATCAACTAGATGCAAGTGTTCAATAAATTTCCCATTGAGTTTTAAAAAATCTTCAAAATTATATTTAAACTCATTTGCTGATAATTGTGTGTGGCTAATATCTAAGCATAATTTCATAGTTGAATTGGAACAAATTTGATTTACGTCCTCTGGAGTTGTAAACAAATTACAATACATTTGTCCTCCAATATACCAAGGATATGGCGGAAGGGTCTGAGCGAGAATTACATTTCCCTTAGTATCAATTTTTTTAAAATTGTTTACTAAATTGCTTATCATTTCTTCAACTTCTTTTTCAGAAGCTTTTTTATCTCTAGTGTAGCCTCCAATGCTTACAACTATTTTAGGTGAATGTTCTTTGAAAAATTTTTTTAAATTAGTAGTCAAATCAATGACTCTTTGTAATTCATATATAGACCTATCTGGATTTTTTGAGGCTAGATTAAGTATATGGTCCTCTTTATATAAATCTGGTGCATGTACAATAAGACCACAATCATAATCTTGATTGAAATATTCATTATAATTTAAATCCATATCATTATAACTTAAGTGAAATTCCAAAAAATCTAAATTTGATTTCTTATATAAATTCTTAAAATCATGATACCTAACTGGCACACCAAATTTTCTTGAAAATTTAAATTTTCTTTTATAAGAAGAGTCTCTAGATAGATCAATTAATTCAAAAGGTTCACCAATTTTTTTTTTTCTAATTGCTCGTTTTCCAACAAGTTTTTGTATATAACTAAAGTCAAGTCCTACGGCTGGGCTTTTCATCACAAGATCGTTGTATTTAATAACTTGATTTTCTTTAATATCTTTATTTGAGTAAACTGATTTAGATAAAGCTTCCTTATTGATGATTTCACCTTGACTTATTTTTTTTGGAACATCTTTTTCACCAAGCGCTATCTCAATATCTCTAGATCGAGAGACCATTTCTTTGAATTCATTAGGTAATAAACTTACTTTATGGTCTGGTCCTTCCATATCTCTATCCAAAGAAAAGTGCTTTTCAATAATCTTTGCACCAAGAGATATAGCCGCCAGTGGTATGTGATAACCTCTCTCATGGCCAGAGTAACCAACATATTTACAGTTTGTGATTTCTTTTAATCTTTTGATATAATTTAAATTTATATCTTGAAACGGTGCAGGATATGTTGAATTACAATGTAGGAAAATTGGTTCTTTGCCTAACCCCTTAATATATTTGTTAGTTTGAATAATTTGATTTTCATTATGCATACCTGTTGAAAGAATTAAAAGATCTGAATTTTCTGCAGCTTTTTTAATTAAATCTAAATTTTCTAAGTCAGCTGATGCGATTTTAAAAAAGTTAAATTTTTCATGTATTAATAAATCTAAACTTTTTTGATCGAAAGGAGTACAAAGTGGAATAGCATTATTCTTTTTTACATGTTCGAATAGTTTTAAGTAAGCTTCAAATTCTAAATCAAATTTTTTGATAATATCGTATATATACTGGGAGCCTAAACCAAAAGAGTCTTTTTTACTATTTGGATATAGTTCCACTAAATTTCTAATTTGAAACTTTACTATATCTGCGCCAGACTCGATTGATTTTTCAATAAGCTCAATTGCTAAATCAAAAGATCCATTATGATTAATTCCAATTTCAGAAATGAAAAAAACTTTATTTGTATTAATATCAAACATCTTTGATTTTATAATTTATTTAAAACTGCGTCACACATATCTTTAATTAAGCTATCTATGTTATATTCAGGTTTCCAATTTAAAAATTTTCTTGCTTTTGATGAGTCACCATTCAAAAAATTTACTTCTGAGGGTCTATAAAATTGTTTATTAATTTTTATTATGGTTTTGCCTCTTTTTATGTCGTAACCAATTTCACTCAAACCTGAACCACTCCAAGCAATTTCAATACCAAGATATTTTCCAGTTTTTATGACGAAGTTCCTTATACTGTAGCTTTTACCAGTGCTTACTACATAATCAGTTGGTAACTTCTGTTGTAACATTAACCACATAGCTTTTACATAATCTTTAGCATGACCCCAATCTCTTTGTGAGTCTAAATTCCCCAACAGAAGGTACTTTTGCTTATTCTTTTTAATTTTTGCAAGACCTGTTACTATTTTTTGTGTTACAAATTCCTGTCCTCTAAATGGGGACTCATGATTGAATAAAATACCATTTACGCAATATAGTTTATACGCATCTCTATATAATTTTGTCATATGAAATGAATAAAGTTTAGATATAGCGTATGGGCTTACAGGATCAAATAATGAATTTTCATTCAATTTTTTTTTGGATGTATCTCCATACATTTCTGAAGTCGAAGCCTGATAGAATTTAGTTTTGGGTGAAAAGTTTTTTATAGACTCGAGGCAATTTAATACACCTAATGAATTTACATGGGTCGTAAATATTGGTTGAGTAAAAGATGTCTTCACAAATGATTGTGCTGCTAGGTTATAAAATTCATCTGGCTTTAAATCTGAAATAAGTTTTGCACAATTGGTAAATTCTGTAAGTTCTATTTCAGCTTTTGAAAAATTACTTGAGATTTGGTCGAGACCTAATGAGTTTAACCTAGATGTGTTAATGTTTGAGTTTCTTCGAAGAGCTGCAATTACTTTATACTTTTTTTTTAATAGTAATTCTATTAAATATGCTCCATCTTGACCTGAAGCACCTGTTACGATTGCAATTTTTTTTTTCATAAATTATTTAAACTAAATATTGATTTTGCCATATTCAAGTCATCTTTGTCATCAATGTCAATAGATTCATATTTATCTAAAACAATGCTTCCAATTTTACCAAATAACCTATTATTGAATTTTAAAAACTTACTAGCTTCAAAAATATAAATAGATCCATTTTCATAGTATACAAAACTAGAGTCATTCATATCTTGTCTCCTTAATCTTTTATTAATATTGTAAAGAGGTATACTGGTATTTCTTTTAATTTTCCAAAAAAAATTATTCTTAACTTTTGAAATTGATAATAAAGAATCATATTTGCAAACAATAAATTTTTTTATTGCGTCATCAATTGTTTTTTTATTTCTAATTGGAGAAGTGGGTTGAAGTAAAATTATAATATCATCCATCTCAGACCAATAATTGAGATAATGATCTATTACTGACTCCGTTGTTGAGTTATCTTTGGAGAGTTTTTTCGGTCTAATGCCTGGAACAGTTGCTCCAATTTTTTTTGAAATTTTGGCAATTTTATTTGAGTCAGTTGATACTACTACTTTATTAATATATTTAGATTCCATAGCAGACTTAATAGTCCAGTAAATCAATGGATGATTATTTAAATTAGATATATTTTTATTTATGATACCTTTTGAGCCACTTCGAGCAGGAATTAAAGCTGTAATTTTTTTTTTTGTTTTAATCATGAAATATTAAAATATTCAATAAATGCATTTTTTAAAGACTCAGCATTTTCTTCAGGAGAAATTTTTAAATTTTTAAGTTCCTCTGGGTTACCATGAGCACAATTGTAACCTAAATTAAATATCTGTTCAGCAAAATTAACAACAGATTTTTTTCTTATCTTCTTTTCATAAATCCTCTTATTCACAAAATCTTTAATATCTTTTTCACATTCTATAAGTGAAATTCCATGGCAGTTATCAAACCATATTTTTGAAAAATTCATTGCTCTTTTGCCTCTAACGGCAGACTCCCAACATACTGTTCCACCAACTGAAGCAACAAATAAAGAATTGTCAATTAAATCGAAAGGATTTGTTTTATAGTCTAATAAAATAATTCTTTTACTTAATTTAGATATTTGATTGTAAAATTTAATTTTTCTCCACATTAAGTTGGTCGTATTTCTCCAATAAATAAAATGAGTGGGATGCTCTTTAACAAAAATTTTAACATTGCTAGGAGTATTTTTTATTAGTAATTGTAACGTATACAAAGTGTTATCAAATGGGCTCCCTAATGGTAGAGTAGATTTTTCAGGCTGCATCTGCAGAGGAAAATATATATATTTTTTGGTGTATTTAGACAAAACTAATTTCTTTGATTGCAAAATATAATTTTTTTTCAGTTTCTTTATATAAATTAATTTATAGATTTTATTAATTAAATAATTTAAATAATTTTCATTTGAATTTTCCAATTTTGAAAAAAATGTTTTAAAATCTGATGCATAGTTTTTTGCATTTTTTAATCTATTTTTACTTATTTTAATTTTAAAACTTAAAACTTTTTTTTCTTGAATATCATTTAATTGGTTCCAAAGATGAATTTTTTGTGCTCTTTTGTAATCATTTGATAAATCACTAATATAGTTAAGAAAATTTTTATTATTTTTAACAGAAGCCTTAGACTTAAATAATTTTTTAAGATTGTTATCATTAAGCCTTTCTTCATAATTTGAAGTTGGTATTATTCCTAAAACACCAATAGTACGTAAGGGCATATAAGTCTGAATTTTCATGATCAAGCATAATTGATATGCTAAAAAAGTATTTGATTTATGAGGTTCTTCTTCAAAAACAGCTAGCTTAATTTTATTATGAGTAAAATAGTTGTACCAATATTGAATATTCAAGTTAAATAAATCAAGAGTATTGAATAAAGAAAGAGTTGGTATAAATGTGTCTTGCCTTAATAAAATTTTAGAGTATTCATGAAAGTGAGTGTTCATAGACTTTAAGACATTAACTGGAGTTAAATTTTCATATGATTGTTTGTAATTTAGATTTGATTTTAGAAATTTGTAATACTGGAATGTTTTAACTGATGGAAAAGTTGTTTTTAATAATTCTTGATTAAACGTATTCTTTAAAAAACCCTTTGGAATAAAGCCATATTTAATTAACTTTTTAGCAAAAATAACATGGTAATCCTGAGTGCAGAAATAGAAAGTATTTTTTAATTTGTCCATTTTTCTTTGACTAAATTTTGATCTTTTTCCAAATGATGAGATATATTATTTATTAATATATATTTAATTTTTTGCTTAAGAATATTATCGTTTTCACAAAAAAAACTAAATTTTTCATAAATATCTTTAATTGATGACCATTTATTTACATATCTTTGAAATCTACAATTATATATAAGTGTTGGGATTTTTTTGGAAATAGTAAGTATATTTAAGGTTGTGTATGACGATATTGATAAAAAAATATCATCTAAGTAGGCTATAATAGAATCATAAACAATTATATAATTATCATCTGGCCAAATATCACTAATAAATTTAATAAAAAGTTCTTTACTTATTTTTGGATGTAATTTGAAAATAAATTTTTTGTCTTGCAGATAATTTACTTTTAAATTTAGGAATAAATTAAACAATTCAAGGTTCTCCTGTTTCTCATAAACAAAAGAATTGTCATTAGTTTTTGATTTATTAGATTGGAAATTTCTTACTAAGATTAATACATTATTACTAGCTTTATAATTTGAAGGATTTTTAATACAGTTTGAAATTTCAGGATAACCCAAGACTTCATATTTATATTTTTTATAATTATTTAATTCATCATATCTCATTGGTATCCAAAACAATACTTTACTGATTGGTAGATTGAAACCAGTTTTTGAGTCAAGACCTCTAAATTCATCGAAGGGCCTAGTATAATGACACGCATGAGGTAACAAAAATATTTTTTTTAGATTTATATTTTTGATTGAATTTTCTAATACTTTTTTACCAAAAGAATCATATTTATGTCTAAAATCAATTAAAAGATAATCAGTATCTTTAAAAAAGTTATTTATTTTGGAATTTGATAAAAATAAATTTCCGATAGTTTTTTCTAATTGATTAAAAATTGAGATTGGTAATATTTTTAAAATAAGATTTTTTTTTTTTGTTTTTAGGTAATCAAATTTATTATTAATAAATATTTTTTTCCAGAAAATTATAAGTTGACTAAGCTTTAAAAAATCAGAGAGTTCAAATAAGTTAAATTTATTAGTAATTAAGTAATTATAAATAAAAGATTTTCTGTCAATTATTTGAAATTTAGTTCCAGAGCAAAATAGAATATCAACTTTATCACCATTATTTTTTATCTTTTGTATATAATTTAAAGTTGTATCGAAAGTACTTGAATTTCCAATAACTAAATATTTATAATTCATCTTATAAAGTTTATTTCAATTTTATGAGAATTAATATAAGCCTCTAAAATTTCAGAGAAAATAAGATCGCCATATTTTTTATCTTCAGTCTTATGCAAATTCATATTAGGTTGAGATTGAGGCAAAGGGTCAAATATATTATTAAATTTATATTCATCTGATTGAAAAAAATATTTAGAATTAATTAAATCAACACCAATAAGGGTAATTTTTTTATATCCTGCCCTTCTAAAAAGATCTATGTATGCAATTAAGCTAGATCTTTTTTTATCAAGGTATTTAATTGATTTTAAGACAGGAAAGCTTCTTTCTATTTTTTTTATTAGCCTAAAATAGGACTCTATATTTTGTTTTGAATGTGCGGGAATCTCAATAAAGTTTTTTAAGAAAAACTTTTTTTCTATTTTTGAAAATTTGCTATAGAGTTTTATTAATTTAATATTTGGGTCTTTAATGATGACAAGTTGTGTTATCTTAACTTTATTTAAATATTTTAATAGATTATTAATATAAATATTATTGAATTCGTCAATATTTTTTATTACATCTGATGACTCTATAAGTTCAAAACCATAATACTTAAATGGAAGAGAACTGAAATATGCTTGATTGAATCCAAAAGTATCATAATCAAATATATTTTCGATAACAGAGTCTTCTAATTTATTAATAGAATTACCAGAACCAAATATAAATAATTCATCAGCTTCTTTTGTTAGCTTAATATTTTTTATTAAATCTTTATAGATGAAAAATTTTTTAATAGATAAAAAAGAAAAGAAAAAATATATTTTTAAGAAAAAATTGAAGTATAAAATTTTAATAATATATCTTATCAATTATTTATTGACTTGTTTCTCGAATTTCTTTGCTATAGTAAAGTCAATTTTTTCATCAATATCAATTGATTTTATTGCATTCATTTTAAAATAAGAAGTCTTTTTAAAATAAAATCCTTTAGCTTTATTAATTAATTTAGAATCTATTATATAAATGGCTCCATTTGGTTTGTAATAAATATTTTTATCAATTTTGAAATTTAGTTGAGTAAATTTATAAAAATTACTTTCTTTATTTATCCATATCTTAGGGAAAGTTAATTTTTCAATTGATACTAATGAGGGATTTTTTTTATTAATGATAAACCTAATTGCTTTATCAATATCTAAAGCAGTTCTAAAAGGTGAAGTGGGTTGCAAAAGTATTATGTAGTCATATTTGTCATAAAATTTGTAGTAGTATTTAACAAGTTCTATGCTTTTTGAATTATCCTTAGATAATTTTTTAGGTCTTTTTTTTGAAGGCAAGGAATTATACTTGTCTCCTATTTTATTAATTTTGTTTGAGTCAGAACAAACTATTGTTTTATCTATATATTTTGATTTGTTAGATTCAATTAATGATATTTCTACTAAATATTTGTTATCAAGTTTTAAAAGGTTTTTATTTTTTATTCTTTTACTTCCTGCTCTTGCGGGGATTATTGAAAGTATTGTTTTTTTTTTATACATTTAAAGATCTGGCTTTATCCAAATCCTCATGATTTCCGATATCTAACCAAAATTCATGCATAAAAAAAGGATTAATTGAATATTTTGATTTTATAATTTTATTTATAAATTCATTAGCATCTAATTTTTTTACAGTTTTAAAATATTTCTTTAGTTGATTATCAATTACGTATATTCCACTATTGACATGATTATTTATTACTGGCTTTTCAAAAATATTAACAATTTTATTTTTTTTTATTTCCATTAAGCCATATGGAATATTAACTTCATATTGCCTTACAACAACAGTAAATTTTGATTTACTTTTAGTATGATAGTCTATCAATTCACGAAAATTAAAATTTGTATATAAATCTGAGTTTAAGACTAATAAAGGACCTTTAAAATTATATTTTTTATAAAATAAACTTAGTGACCCAAGGGTTCCTAAAGACTTACTTTCCTCAATAAAATTTATATTCATATCAGAAATTTTATTTTTTCGAAAATAATTTTTTATTACATCCTTTTGGTAATTAACAGATACAAAAATATTTTTGAAACTTTGTTTCTTTAGTTTATTTATGATTATTTCAATAATTGGCTTATTTCCTATTTTAATCATTGGTTTTGGAATTTTATTAGTAATGGGTCTTAATCTTTTCCCCTCACCCCCAGCCATAATAACAACAGGAATGTCATGAAAATTTATATTTTGGTCTTTGAATAAAATATTTACTAGTTGCTTTTTTTTATCGATAATTGGAATAAATTTAATATCAGTGTTTTCATAAAATACTTTTTTTGACTTATAGACGTTATTTTCATCTAAATAGAAATATTTCCTATTAATTATGCTTGATATATTTTGATTAATATTACTTATTTTTAATAACCCTCTTCTCAAATCTCCATCTGTAATAATTCCACAAACTTTTTTGTTTTTATCGAGAATTACACAAAACCCCAATCCATTTTTATTTATTTTTTCAATGCAAGACCTTATACTGTCTTCTTTCTTTAATAGGTATTTATTTAGCGATGATTCTGCCATTTATATACTTTAATTTATCTTTAATATTTTTATTTACTACAGAACCGGGAAATACATGACAGCTTTTACCAATTGTCAAATTATTTAGAATTGTAGAAGATGCTCCTATGTAAGAGTCTTGTTTTATATAAACGTTTCCACAAATAGTTGAATTCGGTGATAAATTTACATTATCATCTAACCTAGAGTCATGATCAACAGAAGAATTAGTATTTATAACACAATTTTTTCCAATATGAACATTTGGCATAATTGATGATTGTGTAAGTATTTGAGCTCCTTCACTTATCGTAGCAGAGTTACTTATAGTTGCTGAAGGATGAATAACAGTTAAAAAATTGAAACCAATTTTTTTAAATTCATTAAACATTTTTTTTCTATTTTTATTATTTAAATTAAAGCCAATAGCATTAACCAAAATATATTTTTTTGGATTTAGATCGGTAATTTGCTTTTTGCTAAGGGATCTAAATTTATATTTATTAAGAATATTTTCATTTAATAAACTATGCACTCCGTAGAGGTTAAATTTTTTTTTTTTAGATAAAATATCAAAAAGTACATTAAAGTGCCCACCCAAACCTAAAAAAATAATATTCATTTTGTTATAGGAGAATCAACTGAATAGTCTCTATTACTTTTTTTTCCAATTATTAAAAAATATTTATCTGGAGAAAGAGCATTGTTTATCATAGGTCTTTTCAAAATTATATTATGTTTTGTGAATTTTTCATTTTTTTTGATAGGTCTTTTTGCATAAATACTTTTTTTTGCGATCTTTTTATTTTGAGCCTCATTTTTTTTTATAGTTTTTAATTTCTTACCCATAATAATTTCACTTTTAAAAATTTCATTAGCGAAATCTTTAAAATTATTAGGGTTCAAAGAGCTTGAATGATCAGGGCCAGTCATTTTATTCGATAATGTAATATGTTTTTCAATAAATGAACAATTTAGAGCTACAACAAATTTTGCAATAGAAATATCTTTTGTATGATCTGAAAGACCTACTTCCACATTAAATTTATTTCTTAGGGTATTTATAAAATTCAAATTCATATCAATAATTTTTGTTGGATAACTAGATACACAATGTAAAAAAGTTAAGTTTTTATTAACATTATAATTATTTTTTTTTAAAAAATTATAAGTTTTTAATATTTCATTTAATTCTGACATTCCAGTAGAAATAATAAGTTTAATATTTTTTTTAATTAGAATTTTAAGCATAGGAAAATTATCAATTTCTCCCGATGGCACTTTTATTAATTTTTGATTTAATTTATTTACTAAGAAATCTGCGCTTTCATCATCGAAAGGTGAACAGAGAAAATTTATTTTTTTCTTATCACAATATTTTTTTAAAAATGACATTTTATCAAAATCAAATTCATATTTTTTTAATAAGTCATACTGAGATTTAATTTTAATATTTTTCATTTGATATTTAGCAAGTGGACTTTTCTTTGTGACTAAATTATCTGTTTTATATAATTGAAATTTTGCATAATGAGCATTACATTTTTTAGCAATATCTATAAGTTTCATGGCTTTTTCGATACTTCCATCATGATTAACTCCTATCTCAGCAATAATTTTTGTTTTCATAAGTTATACAAAAGAATTTTTTTTAAAATTTCTATGCCTTCTTTTCCACTTTTTTCTGGGTGAAATTGTAATCCAATAAAATTTTCTTTTCTTACAACAGCAGTATATTCAAAATTGTTGTGCTTAATCAATGCTAAACTATCATCATTTTTAATATCACAATAATAAGAATGTGTTAAGTAGACCCTCTTATTAGATAAAAAATTATATTTTTCATCAGAAATAATATGTTCACACAACCTTAATTTAGTCCATCCATTAAGAGGAGGTTTATAAGCACTTGATATTTTTTTTACTTTACCCTCTAAAATACCTAAGCCATTAATATTAAAAATTGACTCCTCACTTGAATTACAAGCTAATTGCATTCCAAGACAAATACCAATTATTTTTATTTTTTTATTATTTATTAGTTGAATAATTTTATGTCTTAAATTATTTTCATCAATGAATTTTATAGCTTCATCAAATGCACCAACTCCAGGCAAAATAATGGAATCAACATTATCAATTTCATCTAGATTATTTAATGAAATACATTTGTAGTTTAAGTATTCTATTGCAAATTTAATGCTTAGAACATTACCTATTCCATAATTTAATATACCAACTGTACCATTCATCTTAATAATCCTAACTTAATGCAGTGATCATTTAATTGTTTAATTGTTATTATTTCCTCTAAAAAAATATTAGCAAATGATATTCCGCTCAATTTACCTGAAGTAATTTTTACTAATTTATCTAAATGTTCTAACTTTCCAAATCCTCCAGATACAATCAAAGGAACTGTTACAACGTTTAATACATCTTCTATTAAATTATAATCGAACCCTTTTTTAGTACCTTGGTTATCTATGGATTGTAAGATAATTTCTCCAACACCGGATTGTTGAGCTCTATTTATTAATTCTTTTACCTCTAAACCACTGTTTTCTCTTCCATTATCATAATATGCGATCCATTTATTTTCATTTCTTTTTGCCTGAACTGATAATGCAATACTTTGTCTCCCAAATTTTTTTGAGATATTACTAATAACTTCTACGTTTTTAATTGCAGCTGTGTTAACAAATACTTTATCAGCTCCCCTTTCAAAGGCGAAAGAGGCATCACTAATATTTCTTATACCCCCACCAACTATAAAAGGTATAAATATTTTTTTTGATAGTTTAGTAATCTCAGATGAAAGTGAATTCCTTTCATATAAGCTAGCCACAATATCGTCAAAAATTATTTCATCTACCTTATCCTCATATAGCCTTTCGGCATAATTAAGAGGTTCATCTAAAAATTTAAATCCCTCTTTTTGATAAGTTCTTACTACTTTATTAGACTTTATGTCTAATCTGCCAATTAACCTAAAATTAAGAGACAAATTAAAATATATTAGATTTCCAAATAGGATAATTTAATTCCCATTGATCATTACTATTTTTTTTCCATATATGAGGAGATCTCCAGCTATCTATAACCTCATTGAATTCACTCTCAGATATTTCCATATAATCCAAGGTTTCTTTGAAATTTTTTATTGGGAACTCACCATCAAATTTCTTTACAAGACTAATACCCTCGTCTCTTGAAATTTTACCATCTCTTATCTCGTGGGCACTATCACTAGTGGCTCTACCAATTCCAAATTTAATATATGAGAGATAATAATGAAATCCGTCTGTTTTATCATCTAAACTTGCATATTTTGAGTAGGTCCCCTCAGATCTTTCCTCATTTGTTTCAAAGCCAGTTTTATCTACACAGTAATAAAAATTTTCTTGTGGGTCCCAATATTTATAATAACTAAAAAAATGAATCTCTATTTTCTCTTTTTTTATTACCTCAATATCTGGCGCCATATATTTTACTAAATCATTTTTTTTTACACCATGTTCCTCCCAAAATTCTGGAGGTTTTCCAGAAAAATAATGTTTATTGTGATCAGTTATTTCCCTAGTTGGAGAGTTTGCATTTTTCATATCACCTCCATACTCAACTTCACCATTTTCTCCATAAAATATTAATTTAACATTATTTTGAACGGCAGCATGTAATGGAAAATTGGTTTGTCCATAGACAAAAGGCTGGAAGTTGTCTCCAATAAACAGGAAAGAAAGACGCATTAATTTTCTATGTATATCTCCACTAACTGATTTTACTATATTATCAAAACCACCTATCCTTATAAAGTTTTCAATATTCCTCCTTCCAATATCAGTATAAATACTTGGAGCAAATGTTACTGTAAGTGGATTCATACCATAAACATACTTAAGCTGATGAGCTACATAGCTACCATCTTTACCTCCACTACATGGAACTATTACATCATATTCTCCATTAGATTTTCTATGTTGATCTAGTAATTTTTTAAGCTCTTCCTCTCTAGAATTCCAATTAATTTTATTTTTTTTAAAATCAATAAAATTACATGCACTACATACGCCATTTTGATCAAAAGTTATACGAGGTCTTTGATTAGACATTGTACATTTTTTACAAAAATTTACTTTTTCAGGAAGATTATATAATTTTATTAGATTTTTTTTTTCAATTTTCATATTATTTATAATTTATATCATTAAATTTTTTTATGTGTAAATTTTCTAAATTTGAAATTTTAGCCATATACTTATGCATTTTTATAATAGACTTACCTGTGCCATAATGATTTGATAGTTTGAACTTTTTTTTATTTGATAAACATTCAGAAATAGATTTATTAATTGATTTTAATGAACCATCAATATTTATTATTGAACTGTCAATTATCCTTCCCTTTTGTCTATCTCCAATATTAATTGTTAAAGTATTTAGATAGGGTGCTTCTATAATTCCACTTGATGAGTTTCCTATAACAATATCAACACTTTTCAATAGTGATAAATAAATATTAGAACCAACATTATTAAAAAATAATGTATTTTTTGTTTTTTTATTTTTTTTAACAAAATTTTTAATTTGTTTATTAATTTCAGTATTCATAAGATCATTGTTAGCCATTGAAAAAAAAATACTAGTGTCATTTATATAAAAAGATAAAACTTTAAGAAGATTTTTAAAAGATTTATCAGAAACATTATGATTAGTTACAGGGTTATAACTTACTAATATTTTTCTATTATTAAAATTTATATTAAAGAATTTTTTTAGAAAACTAGGCTCATAAAAATTGAAATTTTTTAATAAGTCAATTGTAGGTGAACCAGTGCAAAAAACATATTTTCTTTGTTCGCCCATTTGAATTACTCTATTTTTATATATTTCATTTGAAGTAAAGTGAATAGATGAAAGTTTAGTAATTGAATGCCTAAATTTGTCGTCATAAGAACCTTCTGTTATTTCTCCACCATGAACATGAATAATTGGAATATTATATATATTTGCAATTGTAGCTATTATGTTGGCCTCATACCTATCACCAATAATAAAGATAAAGTCAAATAATTTTTTATCAAATATGCTTCCTACAATTTTTGAAAAATTGGATATTTCATTGACAATATTTTTAGAAGTACCGCCCTTAAAATAAAATTTGTAAGAAATTAATTTATTTTTATTAATATTTTCATTTTTAATGAAATTAAGATTTTTAGCTGAATTATTAAAAACAAAATAATTTTCAAAAAAATTTTTTTTATAAAAGTGAATGAATATAGGAGATAAGTAATTTAAATCTGCCCTATTAGTTGAAAAAAAACATATTTTTTTATTATATTTCATTACTTAATCCACTAGGCAAGCATATGAGTTTATTATAAATATCATAAGTATTTTTAATATCTCCTCTTTCAAATTTTTTACAGAAGCTTAAATCACAAATCGGAAACCAAGCAGGTCTTACATATATATTATTTTTAATAAAATAATTGATTATATTTTTTTTTTGATATGAGTTTTTTACCATCAGTAAATTTAACCAATGATTAGAACTAATTCCCTCTTTATAATCATAGATGTGTAATTCTGTTTCGTTAATAAAATTTTTGTAAATTTTAAAAATTTTTTTCTTGTTCTGTAAAATTTTCTTAAATCTAACTATTTGACTATAGCCAAGTGCGGCATTTATATTTGACATTCTATAATTGTACCCCAATTCACTGTGTATAAATTCATATTTATGATTAACCTTAGATGTAGAGCTAAGAAAGTTAACTTTATCTATTAATTTTTTCTTATTAGAAAATACAGCTCCTCCGTTACCAGTAGTAATTATTTTATTACCGTTAAAACTAATAACTGCTAGATCGCAGTGTAAGCCTGTATGTTGATTGTGTAATTTAGTTCCTAAGGCTTCAGAAGAGTCAGATATATAACTTAAATTATATTTCTTACAAATCTTATTTATTTGATATTGTTTTGCCACTGATCCAAGTAAATCGCACGAGACGATCGATTTAATTTTTTTTTTACTATTCTTGTTTATACAGTCACCCTTTTTGTTAAAATATGTATTTTCTTTTAAGAAAATTGATAATTTTTTTGGTGATAATCCCATATCATCTAAATCAATATCTACAAATACAGGATTGGCGCCTGCTTGTAATATTGAATTTATCGTAGCTACAAATGTAAAAGGCTGAGTAATTACTTCATGATCTTTTTTTACTTCACAAGCTAAAAGACTTAAGTGCAGCGCAGATGTTCCTGAAGAAGTTAATGCAACATATTTATTTTGTGATACAGATTGAATCTTCTTATTAAATTTTTCTAAATAACTTCCAGATGAGGAAACATAACCTGTTTTCAAACATTGATTTAAATAATTTTTTCCATTTTCAAAGAAAAATGGTTCATGTAAAGAAATATATTTTTTATTAGGGTATATAGATTTAATCAAATCTAATAGTTTTTTTTTATTCATATTATTTAATTTTAATAAGTTTTTTGTTCCTTATCTCATACACCTTATCGAAATAATCAAACGATTTAATTTTATGTGCAACCATAATAAGTGTTAATTCTTTTTTTATTGATGCTAAATTATCTAGAATATTTTTTTCAGTATCTTCATCTAGAGCGTTAGTCGACTCATCAAGAATTATAATATCTCTCTTATGATAAAATGACCTAGCTAGCGAAATCCTTTGCTTTTGTCCTCCAGAGATATTTGTTCCCTCTTCATCAATATATGTGTCAAGATCGAGTCTAGTATTACTTAAATTGGATAAATTTAATACATTTTCTATTTCAGAAAGGTTAGGTTTTTGATTAAAAGAAATGTTTTCAAATAATGATCCTTTTATAATAAAAAAACCCTGAGGAATATATGAAAAGATATCTCTAAATAGTTTTAAATCTTTCTCATATATTTTTTCATCATTTAAATAAAAATTTCCTTTTTGGGCATTTTTAAAACCTAATAAGATATCTAAAAAAGTGGTTTTTCCAGAACCTGATTTTCCTAAAATACAAATTTTTTCACCCTTTTTTAAAGCAAAATCTAAATTTTCAAAAATACTTTCATTTTCATCATATTTGAAGTTAAGTGAGTTAATTTTAATAGAATTAAATTTAAAACTATCATTTTTGTCAATATTTTGCTTTTTAATGTCTTCACTGAATAACTCATATAATTGATCGACAGAATTAATATTAAATTTTATATTTGTAATGCCTCTTATAATTTGAGTTGCACATGGAGCTAGCCTTAATGCTGCAATTCCAAACAAACTAAAAGTAGAAATATTATCTATTGGATTGTCGTTTAGATATAATGTTATTAGAATAGAGGAAACAAGAATTAACATGATAATTAATTCTATTAAATACCTAGGGAGACCGGATATCAGATGATGATAAATATTTAATTTAGCGTAATTAGTTGAATTTTTTTTAATGTTATTTAAAAAATAGTCTTCTGCACCTAATATAGATATTTCCTTAGAACCCATTACGGCCTCTTTTATTGTGTTTACCATATTTTTTTGAAAAATATTACTTTTTTGGCCATAGGATTTTAATTTGGAATTAAATAAAAAATCAAAAACAAATAAAATTATTAATATGATAATAATTGAAAGAGACAAAATTTTAAGATTGATAAAAGCTAAAAATATTAATATTGATAAAGCAACAATTATTTCACTAGATATTTTCAATAAATTCAAAATGAAACCTTGAGAAAAAATAGCTACCAGATTAGTAATTCTATATATAAGATCAGAATTTGAATATAGACTCAGATTTTTATTAATGTTGGTAAAATATTTATTAAGTAAGTTTTCTCTTAAATAAGTGCCATTGTTAAAACAGTGCCTGAATATTAGGTAATTGCAAAAAACATATAAGATTAGTTTTAAAAAAAAAATTAAAGCTATGAATAGACCAAAATAATATATTAAATTATTTTTGACACTAAAATTATTGAAAAATGTCATTAATTTATCAAGCTTTTTAGAGTCATTATTAAAAGCAATATCTATAAAAGGAGATATCATACTTATTCCAATGAGATCAAAAATTGATAAAATTAAAAAGAAAACTATGAATAAAATAAGTCTTGATTTATTTAGTTCGGACATAACTAAAATTTTTTTTACAAAAGAATTCATTTAAATGAGCACTCTAAATATTATTAACAAGGTTTTTAATTATTTTCCTCATCTTCTTTTATAAAATAGTTACCGTAAAGTTTTGAATTTTCAATATTTTCATATCTATTGGATGACAAATTTATTATTATCTCATTAATGCCATGAGAAAGATCTTTTTCTGGTTCAAAGTTAAGTATTTTTTTTATCTTTGAGAAATCTACTTTATAGTTTCTTTGGTCGACTCCCTTATTTTTATATTTTACATAATTATGTTTAAAATATTTGTTAATTTCTTCAATGATCATTTGCTTGGTAAAATTATTTTTATTTGATCCAACATTAAAAATTTCATTTGAAACTAAATCTAAGTCTGCATGTAATATTGCCTCAATGGCTCTTGCAAAATCTGTAGTATGGCAATATGGTCTCCATGTTTCAGAGTCATACACCTCAAATTCTTTTTTTTCAAAATATAGTTTTGTAAATTCATTTATTGTCAAATCAAATCTCATTCTTGGAGAGTGCCCAAAAGCAGTTGCAAATCTTAAAATTGTGTAATGGAATTTCCATTTATTTGATGATAAATAATTTTCAATACCAACTTTTTCTTTTGCGTAAAGTGATAGTGGATTTAAATTACAATTTTCATCCAGTAAAATATTACTATCGTTTAGACCATAATTTGAACATGTAGAAATAAATATAAATTTTTTTGAAAAATTATCATTTATAATACTTAAGAAATTTTTAATTTCATAATTATTATGTATTTTTGAGAGTAAAGGGTACTTTTTTGTTATAGGGTCCCCAACTAAACCACTTAAAATTACAATTAAATCATAGTCATTATTTTTTAAGGAAATTTCAAGACTCTGATCGAGAATTTCTATTTTATTAGTAAAAAAAAATGACTTAAGAAAAGATTTATTATCGTAAATAAAATTATCTAATACATGTACTTCATAATTTTTATACAAAAAATGTGATGCTACAACTGTTCCAATGTAACCAGAACCTCCGATAAGTAATATTTTCATTTTTTAAATTTAATAAAGATGTCCTGTATAAATTAATTCTCGATTTAAATCAAATATTTGATAACAATTATATATAACTCTGTTGGTGTATATAAGTTAATTATAATAGAATATGTTTCGACTCCTGGTAGGCTTATTTGAAGAGTATTTAATTACTGTTATTATTTTCATAAAATACTGTTTGAGTTGGAAAAGCAAAAGCAGCTTTGTGTTTATCTTCTACAATATTTTTAATATTAAATATTAGTTTTTGTTTTATATTTAAATAATCACTCCAAAGGTTAGTGTTAGTAAAAACACTTACTAACAGATCAATAGAACTATCATTAAATTTTTCTACTTTAACGTAACAACTAAATTGTTCATTTATTTTAAAGTCTTGACTGTCATTGATATACCCTTCTATATCTTCACAAATTATTTTTAATTGACTCACAGATGTGGAATATTCAAGTGCAATTACCCAATTAATTCTTCTATATTTTCTGTTTGAAAAATTTGAAATAAAAGCATCTGATAAAAAATAATTTGGAATAGTGACAGGTGTAGAGTCAAATTTTCTAATTGAAGTTGATCTAAACCCTATTTTTTCAACAACTCCATCACCAAAGTTTGGGATATTAATAACATCACCTAAATTAAATCTTTTTTCTATCAATATTAAAATACCAGATATAAGATTTTTAAATAAATCTTGAGCGCCTAGTGCTACTGCTACTCCAAATAGACCTAATCCGGCAATTACAGGACCAATTTTAATGCCCCAGATTTCTAAAACTGCAACAAGGCCAAAAAAAATTAAAACATATCTCGTGCTATTTAGTATCCAATCAGTAAGTGCTTCAGTTAATAGTATTTCCAATTTTTTATATTTATTGCTAATTAAGTTCACTACTGAATGTAATATCCAAAATACAAAAATTGATAATAAAGTCATGTTTATCTTAGACAGAACTATTTTTAGATTTTCATTGAATTCAAAATTAATTAAATAAAAACTAAACAGAAAAATGAAAGGTAAAATTTTAGTTGGACCTAAAAAAATATTTAAGTTTTCATTGGAAAAATTATGGTTAAATTTCCTAAAAATTTTTATAAACCTATTTAAGATAAAAACAGCTAATAGTCTTCTTATTAAAAAAACTATAAAGAATAAAAAAATTACACTCAAGAGATCATAAAGAGATAGATTTAAAAAAAAATTATCTTGATTTGACTCTCTTAAGATTAATATAAATTTCTGTAATTCAAACATTTTTATCACTTTTTATATTATAATTATAATGTAAGTAAAAGATTATTGGTAACATTAAGAGAACGTTATTCCAATTATTATAAAAGCTCATATGAGGTATTATCGGCCACCAAAGAATTAAGATAATTAATAAAAAAATATTGGCAATTTGATTACCCTCATACTTATGACCCTTTTTAAAAATCAATAATAGTTCTCTTAATGATTTGAAAAGAAAATATAAGTAAAATGTTAGATAGAAAAACAAACCTACTATTCCTTGTTCTGCTAATAATTGAAATATAAAGTTATGTGGATGATTACTGCAGTATTTAATATTTTCCTTATTATAAACCCTACAAAGGTCTCTGAACAAATTTGTACCTTTACCAAAAATTGGGTTATCTTTAAACATATTATATGAAGTTTTATAGAGTTTCTGATGATGTAAGTTATATGGCAAGTAAGGTACATCAACTTGCTGTATTTGATTTATAGTTTCGTCAATCATTCTATGTTTTGCTGAAGGTACGATGAAAAGTATTAGGATAAGTAATATTGCAGATAAAACTACTCCTATAGCTCTTATAAATCTAAATTCTGGAATAAATATTATTAATCCTAAACTAAATAGAAGAATATAAAAAAAAGCAACTCTTTCCCCACTTAAAAAAATTAAAATCTCAACAAAGATTAACATTAAAACTGTAAAAAAAATTGTCTTACTTTTTATTTGAAAAATTGAATAAGCTAAGGCAATAACAATAGGAGTTACATAAGATAAATACCTTCCTATAATAGGTTCATCTCTAAAAAATCCTGTCAGTCTATACTCGTCATATTTTTTATAATCTAAAATGTTAAATCCAGTAAAATACTGAAGGTAACCATCTATTGTAATTAGAATTATCAAGAGAATAAGAATAGTAAAAAAACATATAGTAAGATTTTGGTTTTGATTTAAGAGATACCAACCAGACAAAATAAAAAAAATATACCTGAAATAAAAAACCGATCCTTCATTTGTAAGTGAAGTTATTGGCATTTCTGAGAAAAGAGATCTTAATACACCATATAAACAAAAAATAAATACTAATATAACAAATAGATTTTTATAGTATGTTAAATCTCTGTTTATAATTGTTTTTAAAATAAAATATAAAGCTAAAATAGATATTGTAATATCTGGAATTGCTGGTCCGGTAACCAAAAATATAGGAAGCAAAAGAAATAAAAACGAGAATATTCTTACATCTATATTTATTTTTCTGCTAAACAGACAATTTTGAAAAGCTAAAAGTATTTTTTGATACAATTGTACTTTTTAAAACAAGGTGTGGGAGAAGACAACCAAAAAAAAACGCCAAGCTATTAACTTGACGTTTTTTAAAGTTAGTTTGTATATATATTTAACTTATATTTACATCATACCTGGCATACCGCCACCCATGCCGCCCATGCCGCCCATATCAGGCATAGCAGGTGCTGA
>MDTG01154737.1_pt1 | contig 35477 bp, 30 predicted proteins | sample 811421 | NCBI WGS metagenome assembly MDTG01 (sample SAMN05326645, study PRJNA326480) | marine metagenome | isolation source: seawater | place: Pacific Ocean: South East | collected 2011
GATGGTCAAATGCTGTGCTCATGATCAGATTCCATTTAACAGCGGGATTGAGGGTTAAAAAAATCGGCGCAATTATGGTGTCTGGTAGTGCTATTTGCAATCAGACACACGAAAAACACCTGATTTTACAGCAGGTTAACCTGCTTATTATCAGATTATGGGGTCTTAATGAGAACATCTCTCAATACGGCCTGGTCAGGACCCTCAGATTCCCATAATCTTCGCGCAGCCAGAACTAACCACAGTTAATCCTTTTAGCGTTCTGACAAATCATAAGGAAACAGCGCCGGTTAACCTTGATATAGCGCAAGATGGATAAAATACGGGAAACACTATTTCAATCGTAGCCAAAAACTGTGCAATTTCAGTCAATAAGAGCGGGATGCATGAATAAAAAATACACACAAAACGGGCCAGACAGCGGCCCTCTTTTTATCTTTGCCCATGGCGCAGGTGCACCTGCCGACAGTGAATTTATGACCACCATGGCCGAGTTGCTGGCACAGCGTGGCATCTGCGTAGTGCGGTTTAATTTCCCCTACATGGAAATGAACAAAAACGACGGAAAACGGCGCCCGCCCAACCGTCTGCCGGCCTTGCTGGATGACTATCAGGCGCTGGTCAATCTGCTGGGGCGGCCCTGTGTGGTGGGCGGTAAATCCATGGGCGGGCGCGTGGCCTCTGTATTCATGCAAAGGGCTGATGCAGACGCCGGATCGCCCTTCATCAAAGGCTGTGCCTGTCTCGGGTATCCGTTTCACCCGCCGGGTAAGCCGGAAAATCTGCGCACAGAGCATCTGCAACAGCTGAAGCATCCGCTTCTCATCGCTCAGGGCACCCGTGATGCGCTTGGGTCGCAGGAGGAGGTAAAGGGTTACTCACTGGATAGCGCCATTGAATTTCTGTGGCTGGAAGACGGTAATCACGATTTAAAACCCAGAGTGAAATCCGGTTTTACTCAGGCGCAGCATCTGCAGACCACCGCCGATGCCGTGGCAGAGTTTATTCATCGTTGCCTTGCATAGCAGGGATGGCCTGAAAATCAGAGTTAACAGCAGGAGTGATACAGAATAAAAGCCATAAAAACCTCATGGCTTTTATGGCTGGTTCCGGTTATCCGGCGAAGGTCAGCGCTGTTAATGCGTTTGCAAAGCAGGGGCAAAAACAGAGCGTACTCTTAATACGCTCGCCATCATTAACTCTGAATTAGTTCTGAAAACACCTGCCGCGCGGCAATATGCTCAGGCGGCAGGGCGGATGCTCCGGCAGGAAAGAATAAAGCTTCAGGCGGTCAGAATAGTGATTTTTTCTTCACCCATCAGAATGGGTTTAATGGCTGCCAGCAGAGCCGCACGTTGTTCTGTGTGTTTCCACATATCCCAGGCGGCTTCGTCCTGCCAGTTTGTAATAATCACCCGGTGCAGGCTGTTTTTTGCATCTTTGTAATTAACGCCGGAAGTATACCCGGGGGCTTCCACCATAGTACGCAGCATATTTTTCATGATCTGCTCGTAGGTTGATTCCATCCCTTCGGCGATATGCCGCTCAATAATAACTTTGATCATGCGGGTTCCTTATTTTCTGTCTTTCTTAATGGGTAGGGCAGTGTTTTTTTATACCTGCCTGTGGGGGGCGGATGCAACCGGATTACGCACGAGTCCCGGGTTGTGTCAATCTGCAGAAATGTAAAGTTGCAGAAAAGTATTGTTCCATGAATTCTTAATGCTAATTATTATCAATAAGATTCTTCGGTGATAGCATCTCCCACCATTCCGGGCACAGGTTCCTCTGCGCCCCACCCGATTTTAATTATCAGGATATTAATCAGGACACAGGTGGGTTATGAAAAAACAATCTCTTCCGGCATTTATAAAAGCGGTGCTGCCATTAAGTATCGTATTGGCAGGCCAGGCAGCGGCCGCCGAAGACAGCTCAGTGGATCTGGGCAAAACCGTGGTGACGGCATCCGGTTTTGAGCAGAATATTATTGATGCCCCGGCCAGTATCAGTGTGATCAGCGCGGAAGAGCTGAATAAAAAATCATATACCAACGTGATGGATGCGGTACGCAATATTCCCGGCGTATACGTGACCGGCGGCGGTGACTCGCAGGAAATCAGTATCCGCGGTATGACCGGCAGTTACACCCTGTATATGATCGACGGTAAACCGTTATCTGCCGGCCGCAACGTGAACACCAATGGTACGGCCTCCGGTACCCAGGACCTGGCACTGCCGCCGTTATCGGCGATTGAGCGTGTGGAAATTATCCGCGGGCCGATGTCTTCTCTGTATGGTGCTGATGCCATGGGTGGTGTGGTGAACATCATTACCAAAGATGCCGGTGATGAATGGCGCGGCCAGATTGGTCTGGAATACATCGATTCCATGAGCAAACTGATGAGCGATGGCATGCGCGCGAATGTTTACACCAGTGGTGCGCTGGTGCCCGGACTGCTGACCGCCAATGTTAACGGCAGCTGGGTTTATGACGACGAATCCGGATTCGAAGGCGGCAGTAAATCTTCCGGCAGCCGTCCACAGAGCACGCGCCGTAAAATCGCCGGTGGTCTGAACCTGACGCCGATGGCGAATAACGAATTCAGCGCGACCTTTGATGTCTCGGAATATAACAGTACCAGCACACCCGGCGTCAGTATTGCTGCGGATGAAGATCCGGCTGAGTCTGAATACCGCAAAGACGTCTTCACTCTGGAGCACACCTTCCAGAACGCCAATGGCACCCGGGTAAGAACCTATCTGCAGCAGGATATCTCCGACAACACCGCGGCCAGTGCCACCAAACGGGAAACCGTTTACACCCTGGAAAGCAACGTCGTGCAGAGCATGGGGATGAATGTCATCAGCTATGGCGGCCGCTATCGTCAGGAAGAACTGACGGATGAAACCAATGGCCTGTATACCTCGGGGGTGGTCGGCGCTGAAACCGACATGGACCGCTGGCTGGCAGAAGCGTATGTCGAAGCCGACTGGGCGTTAAATAACGATCTGAGCGTCACCACCGGCCTGCGTTACAACGATGATGAGCTGTTTGGTGGTCATCTGACCCCGCGCGTGTATGCGGTGTATCACATGACGGATACCGTGACTTTCAAGGGCGGTGTTTCCACCGGCTATAAACAGCCAACCCTGACCGATGCCACCGAAGGCTTTGGCCGCGCGACCGGTGGGCGCAACAGAGTCCGCAGTGACCTGCCTAATGCTCTGATTATCGGTAATGAGGATCTCGATCCGGAAACCAGCACCAGCTATGAAGTCGGCATGGTGTTTAATTCCATGGTTGCCGACTTTACCACCAGCGTGATGCTGTTCCAGACCGATTACAAAGACAAAATCGCAGAAGACCGTTACTGCGACACCAGCGATGAGCCCGGTTTTGACTCCGATGATGCCTCCACCTGGACCTGTACCTTTGGCAGCAATGTGTACCGCTTCCTGAGTACCAAAAAGAACATCGACGAAGCACAGCTGCGCGGTGTGGAAATCACCCTGGATTACGGTATCACCCAGAGCCTCAGCATGGATGCCAGCTACACCTACACCGAATCTGAACAGAAATCCGGTGAGTTTAAAGGCGACCCGCTGAACAAAAATCCGAAAAATATGGCCAACGTCAGCTTCGACTGGCAAACCACCGATCGTCTCGGCCTGTGGCTGCAGGGTAACTACCGTGGCGAAGCCAGCGAATACCTGGGGCGCAACAGCATGTCTGACGCCACACCGGGCTATGGTTTTGTGGATACCGGTCTGAACTTTAAGCTCAAGCCGGATACCACGGTCAAAGCCGGCGTATACAACGTGCTGAACCGGGAAGTCACCAACGACGATTACGGTGTGGTACTGGATGGCCGCCGTCTGAATGTCGGATTAACCGTCGATTTCTGACATTTCCCTACGATTCCCGGGTTTAAAAACCCGGGCAATCTCCTTATGATGCCGTTGTTAACTCAAATAGGAATCATTATCTTTTGATCGCGAGGATTATTCCCGGCACAGTGCGCCAGTGGCACTGGATCAGCTCAGCAGTATGTCTGGTCGGCATGCTGCTGTTTGCGTTTACCGGTATCACCCTCAATCATGCCGCCGATATTGAAGCCAGTCCACAGGTGCAAACGACAGAAGCTGAGCTCAGTGAAGGCCTGCTGGCCACACTGGCACAGCGGGATGAGGGTCCTCTGCCGTTGGCCGTCAGGCGCTGGCTGCAGGCCGAATATGGCATTGCCACCCCGGCGGCGGATGCCGAATGGGATGAGATGGAAGTGTATCTGGCCATGCCCAAACCCGGTGGTGACGCCTGGCTCAGCATTGACCGTGAGTCCGGTGAACTGATTTATGAAAATACCACCCGGGGGGCCATTTCATTTCTCAATGATCTGCACAAAGGGCGCAATACCGGGACGGCCTGGGCATGGTTTATCGATGTTTTTTCTGTGCTCTGTATTGTGTTCTCGCTCAGCGGTCTGTGGTTGCTGTTCCGCTACAGTCAGCAGCGGCCGGGCACCTGGCCGGTAGTCGCACTGGGCGTACTGATTCCGTTACTTATTATTATCCTGACACTTCATTAATGGAGATTGTATGAAGTTATTAACCCGTTCTCTGTTGCCGCTGATGGCTGGTATGGCTGCGTTGTCTGTACAGGCTGCCGAACTGGATATTTCTGTAGAAATTCCGGCCATGTCAGTGGCGGAATACCATAATCCCTACGTCGCCATCTGGCTGGAAAATAACGCCAGCAAAGACGTCACCAATCTCGCCGTCTGGTACGACACAGAAATGCGCAACAAAAAAGGCGAAAAATGGCTCAAGGATATGCGTCAGTGGTGGCGTCGCAGTGGCCGCAGTCTGGACATGCCGGTGGATGGCGTCAGTGCTGCCACCCAGGGCCCGGGTAAATACGATCTGAGTTTTACTGTCGGAGAACAACAGCTGCAGAGTATCGCCGCCGGTGATTACCGCCTGCGTGTTGAAGCCGCGCGCGAAGTGGGTGGCCGTGAATTGCTGAATATTCCGTTCAGCTGGCCGGCAGAAAAAGCACAGACATTAAAAGCCCGGGGCGATTCGGAATTGGGCGAAATTGTACTGACGATCAAACCTTAAGGAGAACACAATGTTAAAGCGTCTCGTAAAACCTCTGGTATTTGCGTCATTAATCACAGGTACCTTATCGGTACAGGCACACCGTTTATGGATTCTGCCGGATGTCACAGTGCTCTCCGGCGAAGAGCCGACCGCGACGTTTGACGCGGCGGTATCCAACAGTATTTTTAATTTTGATCACGTCGCACTGCGCCCGGAAGCCATCCATATTACGGCGCCGGACGGCAGCGATGTGGACGCCGAAAATGCGGCCAAAACCCGCTACCGCACCGTGTTTGATCTGAGCATGAAACAGGAAGGCACTTACCGGGTGTATCTGTCCATGGCTGGTATGAACGCCTTCTGGAAAGACGCTGACGGAAAACGTCATATGTTCCCGGGACGCGGAAAATCCGCCACACCGGAAGAAATTCAGGATGCTATTCCCGATGACGCCGAAGACCTGCGGGTGATGGAAAGCTACCGCCGTTCTGAAACCTTCGTCACCGCCGGTGCACCGTCTGATAACGTGCAGAAAATCAGTGGTCAAGGCGTGGAATTAAAAGCATTCACGCACCCCAACGATCTGTACGCCGGAGAACAGGCACGCTTCGCCCTGATGCTTAACGGTAAACCGCTGGCCGGTGCCGACGTCGTGCTGATTAAAGAAGGCACGCGCTACCGCGACAGTCAGGATGAAATCACCCTGACCACGGATAAAAAAGGCGAAATCAAGGTCAGCTGGCAGGGCGCAGGCCGTTACTTTATGGAAGCCGAATACAAAGACGATAAAGCGCAGAAACCGGCCACCATGCGTTCTGCTACTTACACGGCCGTGTTTGAGGTATTGCCGGACTGATGATCGCGTTGCAGTCGTATCTGATCGCCGCCGCCCTGGTGGCGGCGTTTCTGATATTCACCTTATGGAGCTACCGCGTGCCGTTACAGCGCTGGTGGCAACAACGGCATAACCCGGCAGCACCGCGTAACGAGAGCGGTGTCGTGGTGGCCTATGCCAGCGAAACCGGCGAAGCCCGCGCGCTGGCCGAACAGCTCAGCGCGGCGTTTGACGACGCGCAATGCCTGACGCTGAATCAATTATCCACGGATGATTTACGCCGGGTAAAGCAGGTGTTTATTATTGCCAGCACCACAGGTGAGGGCGACGCCCCGGACAACGGGCGGTTATTTTTATCACGGCTGAATGATATTCAGCTGAACCATCTGAATTTTGCCGTGCTGGCGCTGGGCGATAGTGAATACTCACAATTCTGCAGCTTTGGGTTAGCACTGCATCAGGCGCTGCATCAAAGTGGCGCCTCAGCATTATTTGACGTTGTGACCGTTGACGATATGAATGTCGCCGACATCGAGCAATGGCACACCCAACTGGCCGGGCAGGGCATTGCCGGCACGCCGTTAGCCAACAGCGCAGCAGATAGCGCTGCCAATGTGAGCGGCAATAATGCCGCAGCACTGGTCACCTCCGCCAAAACCCAGGCGCCCCTGCATGTTATCCGTTTTCAGCACCGTGCCTGGGTCAACCCCGGCAGCCCCGGCGCGCCGATATACGACATTGAATTAAGCTACAACAGCACCTTAAGCGACTGGCAGGCCGGCGATATTCTCGAATGTTTTCTGACCGCGCCTGACGGCAGCACCGCGAAGCGCGAATACAGTATCGCCAGTGTGCCGGCGGAGCAGAACCTGCGCCTGTTAGTCCGCGAAAAAAATTACCCCGACGGCAGCCCGGGCATAGGTTCCGGCTGGTTGTGCCGTGCAGCCGCCCCCGGCGACTGGATGCCTGCCTCCATCCGTTCCAATCCCGATTTTCACGCGCCTGATAACGAAGTGCCGCTGATTTTAATCGGCAACGGCACTGGCCTGGCAGGCCTGCGCGCACACCTGATGCAGCGCCAGCAAAACGGTGCGACCGGGCGCAACTGGCTGATATTCGGCGAACGCAGCCCGACCCACGACCGCCCCTGGCACACCGAACTGAAAGGCTGGGTGCGCAGTGGTCATCTGCACCAGCTGGATCTGACCTATTCCCGCTTCAGCGACGCCGAACACAGCGCCAAAGACGTTCCACCGGCGGAATACACCCATGTGGGTTATGTGCAGGCGGTGGTTGCTGAAAAAGCAGAATTAATTCAACAATGGCTGGAACAGGGCGCCTGCATCCTCGTCTGCGGCAGCCGCGACGGCATGGCCAAAGACGTTGACGACACCCTGAAATCCATACTCGGCGAACAGGCACTGGAAAGCCTTATCCTCGATGGCCGCTACCGGCGCGACGTGTATTAAATCCGGCAGACTTAATGACCGCCGCCGTTGCAGCTGAGCTCTATATATAGGAGCTGCTTCAGCTGCGAAATCCGGCGCCAGCCGGACATGCACCGCCTGCGCGCTTTGCTCGGATGCCCATTCTGCCACCGCTGTTAATTTGTGCAGGCGCTGCTTCAGCTGCGAAATCCGGCGTAGCCGGACATGCTCAGCCGCCGCGTTTTGCACGGATTCCCATTCTGCCACCGCTGTTAATTTGTTCAGGCGCTTCTTCCGCTATGAAATCCAGCGCCAGCCGGACATGCACAGCCTCTGCGCTTTGCACATATTCCGTATACCGCCACCGCTATCTATCTGTGTAGGAGCTGCTTCAGCTGCGAATCCGGCGATAGCCGGACATGCACCGCCTGCGCGCTTTGCACGGATTCGCATTTTGCCACCGCTATGTATTCGTGTAGGAGCTGCTTCCGCTGCGAAATCCGGCGCCAGCCGGACATGCACCGCCTGCGCGCTTTGCACGGATGCCCATTCTGCCACCGCTATTAATTTGTGTAGGAGCTGCTTCAGCTGCGATTCCGGCGACAGCCGGACATGCTCAGCCTGCACGCTTTGCACGGATTCGCATTCTGCCGCCGTTATTAATTTGTGTAGGAGCTGCTTCAGCTGCGAAATCCGGCGCCAGCCGGACATGCACCGCCTGCGCGCTTTGCTCGGATTCCGTATTCTGCCACCGCTATGTATTCGTGTAGGAGCTGCTTCAGCTGCGAAATCCGGCGACAGCCGGACATGCACAGCCCTGGCCTTATACACACATCCCGCAAATCACCCAGCCCATACGTCCTCATCCCTGCGACACCCGCCATAACAGAACCGTGCGGAGCCCTTCCCAAACGCCGGTAAACCGCGCACGATATCCACATGACCGATATCCACACCATTCTTATTGCCGGCAGCGGCGGTACCATCGCCAAAGCCCTGATCGCACACTGGCAAAATGCCGGTGCGCGCGTGCTGACCATGGGCCGGGCCGCCGGGGCAGAGGTTTGGGAAAACGCGCACGATTCGCGGCATCTGACAACCGATTTAACCGACGTCGCGAATATCCCCGCCATCACTGCATGGCTTAAAAATTACGGCCTGCCGGATGCCGTTATCGTCTGCTCTGGCTTTCTGCACACTGATGAGACGGCTGATCAAAAGGGCGGTGACACGCCCGGCAAACCCTCCCTGCCGGAAAAAGCCTTAAAAGACATCACCGATGACTTCCTGCTGCACAATATGCAGATCAACCTGCTGGCGCATATCCATCTCGCCCAGGCCGTCGCGCCACTGCTGAAACGCCGCTCAACGCTGAAATGGATGTCACTCTCCGCCATGGTCGGCTCCATCACCGACAACCAGCTCGGCGGCTGGTACAGCTACCGCATGAGCAAAGCCGCGCTCAATATGTTTATCAAAACCCTTAGCATCGAATGGCAACGCAAAGCGCCAGACAGCATCGTCGTCGCCACCCATCCCGGCACCACCGACAGCGCACTGTCAGAACCCTTTCAGGCCAATATCAAAGACGGCAAACTCTATACACCAGAGCTGACCGCAGAGCGGTTAAGCAGGATATTGGAAGAGCTGAATGCAGAGCAGAACGGCCACCTGCTGCATTGGGATGGCAGCGTGCTGCCGTTTTAAACGGCGCCCCTGTTGATCTGCAGGCGCTGCTACACCTGTGCTCTGTATGTAGGAGCTGCTTCAGCTGCGAATCCGGCGATAGCCGGACATGCACCGCCTGCGCGCTTTGCACGGATTCCCATTCTGCCACCGCTGTTAACTTTTGTAGGAGCTGCTTCAGCTGCGAAATCCGGCGCAGCCGGACATGCCCGGTCCCGCGCTTTGCACGGATTCGCATTCTGCCGCCGCTATTAATTTGTGTAGGAGCTGCTTCCGCTGCGAATCCGGTGACAGCCGGACATGCTCAGCCTCCGCACTTTGCACCGATTCCGTATTCTGCCACCGCTATCTATCTGTGTAGGAGCTGCTTCAGCTGCGAAATCCGGCGCCAGCCGGACATGCACCGCCTGCGCGCTTTGCACGGATTCCGGATACCGCCGCTATCTATCTGTGTAGGAGCTGCTTCAGCTGCGAAATCCGGCGCAGCCGGACATACACAGCCTCTGCGCCATACACACATTCCGTTAACCGCCATTGCGATGTTCAGTGTAGGAGCTGCTTCAGCTGCGAAATCCGGCGCCAGCCGGACATACACAGCCTCTGCGCTATACACACGTCCCGGAAACCACACAGACCTTGCGGCCCTGGCTGCTGAAGTACCTCCCACTGTGAGGTAAGCGGCTTTTAACTTGAATCCAGCGACACAGAACCGCGGATATTGACGGGTTTTGATGCTTTTTGCTTACAAAAATATCAGTATACTTGGGAAGAAATACGACACAGGAAACGGAATGCCGATCCCCGACTATCAAACACTGATGCGCCCGATGCTCGAAGCGTTAGGCATGGGCCCAATGTCGTTACGCCAGCTGGTGGATGGCCTCAGCGACCTGTACAACCTCAGCGAAGAAGAACGCAAGCTGCTCACACCAAGCAAACGCAGTCCGCTGATGTACAACCGGGTCGCCTGGGCGGCCACCTACCTGCGTAAAGCAGGCCTGATAGAAAGCCCCAAACGCGGTATCAACGAGCTGACAGCCAGGGGCAAGAGGGCGCTGATTGAATGCCCGGAAAAGATAGATAACCGCTATCTGCGCCAGTTTGAGATGTTCCAGCGGTTTCAGTCTATCGACCGGGAAACAGCACCAATCGCAGAAGAAGCCGTACAGCCGGATTCGGAACTGGACCCCACAGAGCGTTTGGAAGCCGCTCATCTCGAGCTTCAGACCAGCCTGGCAGAAGACGTTCTCGATCTGGTCAAAAAACAAACCCCGCAGTTCTTCGAAGTGCTGGTCGTGCAGATGATGCAGGCCATGGGCTATGGCGGCTGGAGTAAGGACTCAGGCAGTGCAACCCAGTATACTGGCGACGGCGGTATCGACGGCATCATCAACGAAGATCCGCTGGGGCTGGAAACCATCTACCTGCAGGCCAAACGCTACACAGAATCGGCCGTAGGCCGCCCGGATATACAGGCTTTTGTTGGCGCGCTGGAAATGAACCGCGCGCGCAAAGGCGTGTTTATCACCACCAGTCGTTTCAGCCGCGATGCGCTGGAATACGTGTCGATGATTGGCAAACGCGTGGTACTGATCGACGGCAAACAACTGGCGGAACTGATGATCAAACACAACCTGGGCGTCAGCGTAAAAGAAACGTATCAGGTAAAAGCGATAGACTCGGACTACTTTGCAGAAGATTGAGCCCAGAAAACTGAGCCCAGAAAATTGAAGGCGGGAATTAATCCGCCCTGCGTTAAAAACCAAAATGAAAAATACGGGGTTTACCCTGCAATATCTGCAGTAACCCCGTATCAGTTAAGGAACACTCCATGGCACGCAAGCCTGCTGACAAGAAAGAAACCGCTAAAAACAAAAAAGAAAAAAGCTTTGAGCAAACCCTGTGGGCTACTGCCGATAAACTGCGCGGCTCGGTGGAATCATCTGAATACAAGCACGTGGTGCTGTCGCTGATCTTCCTCAAATTTATCAGCGACAAATTCGAACAGCGCAAACAGCAGATGATTGACGAAGGGCAGGGTGATTACGTCGATATGGTGGAGTTTTACACCATGGCCAACACCTTCTACCTGCCGGAAGAAAGCCGCTGGGATTTTATTGCCAAACACGCCAAGCAGGATGACATCGCCGTTAAAATCGACACCGCCCTGCACACCATCGAAAAGAACAATAAATCCCTGCGCGGTGCGTTGCCGGATAATTATTTCTCGCGTCTTAACCTCGACGTCAGCAAGCTGGCGGCGCTGATCGACGGCATCAACAATATCGATACTCTCGTTAAGGAAGAAGGTGCCGACAGCTCAGGGCAGAAAGCAGCCAGTACCGAAGATATCGTCGGCCGGGTGTACGAATATTTCCTCGGCAACTTCGCTGCTACCGAGGGCAAAGGTGGCGGTGAATTTTACACGCCCAAATGTGTGGTCAATCTGCTGGCGGAAATGATCGAGCCTTACTACGGCAAAATTTACGACCCATGCTGCGGTTCCGGCGGTATGTTCGTGCAGTCGGTCAAATTTGTTGAAAACCACAAAGGCAACAAAAAAGACATCTCCATCTACGGTCAGGAACAGACCAGCACCACCTACAAGCTGGCCAAAATGAACCTGGCGATCCGCGGCATTAGCGCCAATCTCGGCGACGTGCCCGCCGACACCTTTTTTAAAGACCAGCACCCGGATTTAAAAGCCGACTTTATCATCGCCAACCCGCCGTTTAACTTAAAAGAATGGCGCGGCCCCGATGAACTCACCGACGACCCGCGCTGGGCCGGATACGAAACCCCGCCCACCGGCAACGCCAACTACGGCTGGATTCTGCATATGATCAGCAAGCTCAGCGACAACGGCGTCGCGGGCTTTGTACTGGCTAACGGATCTATGTCTACAAGCACAAAGGGGGAAGGTGAAATCCGCAAACAGATTATCGACAACGATCTGGTCGACTGCATGATCGCCCTGCCGGGCCAGCTGTTCTACACCACCCAGATTCCCGTGTGCCTGTGGTTTTTAACCAAAAATAAAAAGGCGCAGACTTTCAGTGACGGGCGCCAGCAGCACCGCAACCGCGAAGGCGAAACCCTGTTTATCGACGCCCGCAATATGGGCAGCATGGTCGACCGCACCCATAAAGAACTCACCGCCGACGATATCGCCGCCATCGCCGATACCTACCACGCATGGCGGGGTGAGCCCGTTCTTTCAGACGATGGGGAAGAGGGCTATCAGGACGTTGCTGGTTTTTGTAAAAGCGCCAGCCTCGCCGATATCCAAAGCAACGACTACGTATTAACCCCGGGCCGCTACGTCGGCGCCGCCGAAATCGAAGACGACGGCGAACTGTTTGAAGAAAAAATGCGTGAGTTAACCCAAACCCTGTTTCAGCAAATGGCCGAAGCGCAGGAGCTGGATGCCGTGATTAAACAGAACCTGAAGGGGCTGGGTTATGGTGAGTGAGTGGCAACAAGCATTTCTAACAGATTTATATGAAATTGGTTCTGGCCTATCGAAACCTGCTGAAGACTTTGGCAGCGGTTATCCGTTTCTGGCTTTTAAAGATGTCTTCAACAACGTTTTCGTGCCTGCTGAGTTGGAACAACTAGTTCAATCCAATGAAAAGGAACAGCAAAAGTGCTCAGTTTTGCGTGGAGACGTTTTTCTGACGAGAACCAGCGAAACTATGAATGAGCTTGGCATGAGCAGTGTTGCTCTAAAAGACTACCCCCAAGCTACATTTAACGGATTTACAAAGAGACTTCGGCCTAAAGAGGGTAATTCTCTTGTTCCAGAATACGTTGCTTACTATCTCCGTAGTCCTGCATTCCGTACGAAAATGCTAGCGTTTTCGACTATGTCGACAAGAGCTAGTTTGAACAATGAAATGATCGGCCGGTTAACAATTGATTTCCCTAATCCAGAAGTTCAGTTCCGGATAGCCGCTGTTCTGAAAGCTTTTGATGACAAAATCGCTCTGAACTGCCAGATCAACACCACCCTCGAATCCATGGCACAGGCATTATTTAAAAGCTGGTTTGTGGATTTTGATCCGGTGATCGACAACGCCCTCGCCGCCGGTCATGAAATCCCCGACGCCTTGCAAAAAAGAGCGCAGGCCCGCGCCGCCAGACACGAAGCGCTGTGCCAGCAGATCAACAAAACCACAGAGACCACCGACGCCGCCAGCGCAGAACAGCCCCTGCCAAACGGCCTCCTGCCGACTGAGATACAACAACTCTTCCCCGACCGCTTTGTCTTTACTGAAGAAATGGGCTGGGTGCCTGAGGGGTGGGAAGCGATAAAGTTTTCAGATTTGGTTGAAGCAAAGCAAGGCAAATACTTGGCCAAAGACGAAATGAAAGAGCTCCCTGAAGGAGATTTCATCTATCCGGTTTGGGGGGGGAATGGAATCTTGGGATATTCTTTGAAAAAAGCTTATGAAGAGCCTGTCACTTTGATGACATGCAGGGGATCAAATTGTGGACTAATAAAAACCACTCAATCTCCTTCGTGGGTTTCTAACAACTCTTTCGCATGTAGCTCAAAATATGGATCGCAGTATTTTTTGTATTTGTACTTTCTGAGTGAAGACTTTTCAGAGTGTGTTAGCGGTTCAGCTCAACCTCAAATCACCTATACCGCTCTGAAAAACAAACTGATGAAATATCCTGTTTCTAAGAGTGTCTGTGATGCGTTTTCCCAAATAGTCGCCGTTTTTAGAGAAAAGCAGTTTGATAATGACCGGCAGATGGAGCTGCTATGTCAGCTCCGCGACTCCCTGCTCCCTAAGCTCCTCTCCGGCCAGCTCACCATTCCCGCAGCCGAACAGGCGATAGACGAGGTGAACTAACCCTTATGTCCAGATTTGTGGCAGAGACTGTTTATCCGCACGGGCAGGAACATGCCGCTTTTCTGTTGGCGGGTGTTGCTGACGGAGCTTTGAGCGCAGAAGCGGCCGGTGAGCAGGGTTTCTTTTGTGTGTCGGAGAAAAAGGGACGTTCAGCCTGCCGCAAAACCGGGAGTCTGACCCGGAGCGATCTGTTCAGGGACGATCTGCACGCGTGTTTAACTTTCTGTCGCAGGGAGGCGATATGAGCAATAACCCGATTGAGATTTACCAGAGCAGCGATGGCCAGACTCAGATAGAGGTCCGGCTGGAAGCTGAAACAGTCTGGCTGAACCGCCAGCAGCTTGCTGAGCTGTTCGGGCGGGATGTGAAGACCATTGGTAAGCATGTAAATAACGTCTTTCGTGAGGGGGAATTGCCCCGTAGTGCAGTTGTCGCAAATTTTGCGACAACTGCGGCAGACGGTAAAACCTACGATGTAGAGCACTACAACTTAGATGTGATCATCTCGGTAGGCTATCGGGTCAAATCTCAGCAAGGCACGCAGTTCCGTATCTGGGCGACCCAGCGGTTAAAAGAGTTGTTGGTGCAGGGCTACACGCTGGACAAAGCCCGCTTCGAGAAAAACGCCGCCGAGCTTGAGCAGGCGTTAGCTCTGATTCAGAAAGCCGCGCAAAGCCCTGAGTTGTCCGGCCCGGCCGGTCGTGGGCTGGTGGATATTGTTTCGCGCTATACCCAGACCTTTTTGTGGTTGCAGCGCTACGATGAAGGCTTGCTGGAAGAACCCGCCGGGCAAAGCGGGGGCCAGTTACCATCGCCGGACGACGCCATGCTGGCATTAGAGCAGCTTAAGCAGCAATTGATGTCGCGCGGTGAAGCGACCGGGCTGTTCGCCAAAGTGAGGGAACATGGCCTGGCCGGTATTTTTGGTAACCTTAATCAAACAATATTTGGCGAACCTGCCTACCCAACTGTTGAAAGTAAAGCTGCACACCTGCTCTATTTTGTGGTGAAGAATCATCCGTTTGCTGATGGTAATAAGCGCAGCGGCGCGTTTCTGTTTGTCGACTTTTTACACCGCAATGGGCGCTTGTTCGGTAAAGAAGGCTACCCGGTAATAAACGATACCGGTTTGGCAGCGTTAACCCTGCTGGTTGCAGAATCTGACCCGAAACAGAAAGAAACACTGATCCGCCTGATTATGAATATGTTGAGTACACAGGGCTGAGCATGATTACTGTACACGCCACTAAAAAACTTCTCGCCAAACAGCCGGCCCGGAAAGATTCTGTTACAGAAAACTCCGGCACCGCAGCTCCGGGTAAACTGGGCAGCTGGCATGCTAATCTGCTGACGATTCAGCGCCGTAATTGTCTGTTGTTTGTGCATGACCGGACGCGTTTTCCGGTGTTTATTCCGGCATTAACCAAAGCGGATATGGCTAATATCGACCGCTGGTTTGAAGATTCTCTTATGAATACTTTGCTGAAGTGTCAGGCTACGCAGGAGCAGCTGGATACGGCGGCCGCATTATTGCAGCCTTTGTCTTTTGAGGGTGGTACCGACCGCTCAATTCTGGGAACGATGAATCAGATAGGACAGGACCTTGAACACACCATTTATTTTGATTCGATTAATGTGGCTGATATGACGGGTTACCAGATGAGCGCATGGCTGGCTGAACGCCCTTGTACCGTAAAGAGCCAGAAAGAATTTATCTTACCGAAACAAGCGTTTCTGGATTTTATTGATGAGATTTATCCCGGCAATAAATCGGGCAGGGCACCCGGACGATCAGAGCAAACATTACAGTCAGCATTACAATCAGTATCACAACCAACAGTGCCTGATAATGTGGTTATGTTGGATTTATTCAGAAACGATAAAGACGATTAAAACAATTTAATTACGCTGCAAAAAAGGCAAACATATAACCAAATAAGCGGAGGCAGGGAATGAGCTTTACCGAAGCCAGGCTGGAACAGGCAATTATTGATTTACTTGCTCAGCAGGGGTATCCGCATGTAGTGGGTAGCACTCTTGACCGCGCTCCGCACGAGGTGCTGTTAAAAGATGACTTGCGCGCTTTTTTAAGCAAGCGGTATGTGGCAGATGGCATTACCGATGCTGAGATAGATTCTGTAATTAATCGTCTGGATCGTTTATCCGCTGCAGATTTGTACGACTCTAACCGCAGTATTCATAAACTGGTGGCGGATGGTTTTCTGCTGAAAAGGGAAGACCGTAGTAAAAAGGATTTGTACGTTCAGCTAATTTCCCCTCCACCTACTGGCGACAAGTCGCCTGCTGAAGGCTCTTTATCGGCTGAAGGCTCCTCCGGCTTACGGGAGCAGCGCATCCTGCAGACAGGCGAACGTGATTATGAACTGGCGGCTGTTGCGGATTCTGCCGCCGGTTACGGCGACGGCAATATTTATAAAGTGGTAAACCAGCTGGAGATTGAAGGCAAAGAGCTGCGCATTCCCGATGCGATTCTTTATATCAACGGCCTGCCGCTGGTGGTGTTTGAATTTAAAAGTGCTATCCGCCCGGAAGCGACCATTTTTCAGGCTTACGAGCAGCTAACGGTTCGTTACGCAAACCATATTCCCGAACTGATGAAGTACAACGCTTTGTGTGTGATCAGCGATGGTGTGAACTCGCGTATGGGCTCGCTGTTTGCGCCTTATGAATTTTTCTACACCTGGCGCAAGGTAAGCGGCAACGAAACCATTGGCCAGGACGGTATTAACGCGCTGCATACCATGATGGAAGGGCTGTTTAATAAAGCCCGGCTACGTGAGGTGATTCGCCACTTTATTTACTTCCCGGATGTGTCCAAGAAAGAAGATAAAATTATCTGCCGTTATCCGCAGTTTTACGCCGCTAATAAACTGTATAAAAACATTCAGGAGCACCGCAAACCCGATGGCGACGGTAAAGGCGGTACGTATTTTGGTGCCACCGGCTGCGGCAAAAGTTACACCATGCTGTTTTTAACCCGGCTGCTGATGAAAAGCGTGGAGTTTGAAAGCCCGACCATTGTGCTGATTACCGACCGTACCGATCTGGATGATCAGCTGTCGGGGCAGTTTGTGAATGCCAAGCAGTATATCGGCGATAACACAGTGGTGAGTGTGGAAAGCCGCTCTCACCTGCGTGAGCTGTTAAAAGGCCGCAACAGCGGCGGAGTGTTCCTCACCACCATTCATAAATTTACCGAAGACACAGAACTGTTAACTGACCGCAGCAATGTGATCTGTATTTCTGACGAAGCCCACCGCAGCCAGATCAACCTGGAACAGAAAGTGGTGATTGATCAGAAAAATGGTCGAGTGCGTAAAACCTACGGCTTCGCCAAGTACCTGCACGACTCGCTGCCTAACGCCACCTTTGTGGGTTTTACCGGCACGCCGATCGACGCCACGCTGGATGTATTCGGCGAAGTGGTCGACAGCTACACCATGACTGAATCGGTAAAAGATGAAATTACCGTGCGTATTGTTTACGAAGGTCGCGCAGCGAAAGTCGTGCTGGATAACGACAAACTGCAGGAAATTGAAAATTATTACAGCGAATGCGCCGAGCAGGGCAGCAGCGATTATCAGATTGAAGAAAGTAAAAAAGCCACCGCCAATATGAATGCGATTCTGGGTGATCCGGACCGCATTAAAGCGCTGGCGAAAGATTTTGTAGAACATTACGAAAAACGCATCGAAGAAGGCTCCACCCTTAAGGGCAAAGCCATGTTCGTATGCAGCAGCCGAGACATTGCTTACCGCTTCTGGCAGGAAGTGATTGCCCTGCGCCCGGCGTGGAATGACGTATTAGCAGGGGAAGCAAATTCAGGGCTTAGCGAAAAAGAGCAACAGGATATTAAGCCGATGGAACGGATCAAAATGATTATGACCCGTGGCAAAGATGATCCGAAAGAACTCTATGAAATGCTCGGCACAAAAGAGTATCGCGAGATGCTCAGTCGTCAGTTCAAAAAAGCTGAGTCTAACTTTAAGATCGCCATTGTGGTGGATATGTGGCTGACCGGCTTTGATGTGCCGTTCCTCGATACCATTTATATCGACAAACCCATCCAGCGCCACAACCTGATTCAGACCATCTCGCGGGTAAACCGTAAGTTTGAAGGCAAAGAAAAAGGTCTGGTGGTCGATTACATCGGCATTAAAAAACAGATGAATATGGCGCTGGCCCACTACAACAAAGCCGACCAGCAGAATTTTGAAGAGATCGCTCAATCGGTGATTGTGGTGAAAGATCACCTCGATTTACTCGGCAAAATTTTCCACAAATTTGATACCAAACCTTACTTTAACGGTAGCCCGCTGGCGCAGCTTAACTGCCTGAATATGGCGGCGGAGTTTGTGCAGCTTACCGATAAGATCGAAAAACGCTTTATGGCGCTGGTAAAACGCTTAAAAGCCGCCTTCGATATCTGCAGTGGCTCAGAGTCTATCTCTAAGGATGAGCGCGATCTGATTCACTTCTATCTTGCTGTGCGCTCCATCGTATTTAAGCTCACTAAAGGCCACGCACCGGATACCGCCCAGATGAACGCCCGCGTGCGTGAGATGATCGCCGAAGCGCTGAAAGCCGACGGCGTGGAAGAAATCTTCAAACTGGGAGAAGACCAGGGCGGTGAAGTTGATATCTTCGATGATGACTATCTGGCCAAAATCGAAAAAATCAAACTGCCCAATACCCGCATCAAACTGCTGCAACAACTGCTTGCCCGCGCCATTGAAGACTTTAAAAAGGTCAACAAAACTCAGGGCATGAACTTCAGTGAGAAATTCCGCAAGCTGGTGGAAAACTACAACGAACGCGACGAAGAAAACACGCTGGTCAGTGATGTGCTTGAAGATTTCTCTGAAGAACTGGTCGACCTGTTACAGGCACTGAAAAAAGAGAAAGAATCTTTCGCGGACCTTGGCATCGACCTCGAAGAAAAAGCCTTCTATGACATCCTGCTGAAGCTCGCCCGGAAATACGACTTCACCTACCCGGAAGACAAACTGTTAACCCTCGCCAAAGCAGTAAAAGAACTGGTGGACGACAAAGCTCAGTTTACCGACTGGGACCAGCGCGAAGACATCAAAGCAGAGCTGAAAGTCGGGCTAATCCTGCTGTTAGCCAAACACGGCTACCCGCCGGTGGACAAAGACGAAGTGTACAAAGAGATTTTTGAGCAGGCGGAGAACTTTCGGAAGTACCGGAAGGGGTCGTAATATCTGATTTTAACACGTGTGGAAGCTTAACCAAAATAAAATGGAATGAACGAAATGTCTGAAAATAAAGGAAATTTATTCACGTTTGAATGTCCTGCGTGCAAGCATGAAAACTCCTACAAGACACGGGAACAGTTTGAATGCAAGTCATGTGGTGAAAAAGTCAGTGAAGGCCATTTTTTAATGAAAAAAAGGAGCGCCAGTACTGCTTATCTTCTAATTATTGCAGCTGCAACCGGGGTATCGGTAACCAATATTGTTACCAGCGACAGATTGCCATACGCGGCCGAATACAAGCTGATGGACGCCTGCATGTCTGGTGACCGCCGGGTTCTGTCAAAGGCTGTTTGGGCTAACAAATCCGAGGTGTGTGGTTGCATAATCGAAGAAGCTTTGGACGAAATCGGTACTGGCCGCAACCGTAATGAGCCCGATGAGGTCATTGCTGCATTTGGTTCAGCGATGCGAGATGCTACACCGGGATGTTCAGAAAACTGATATGACTAACAGACATTGTTCACAGGAAGAAAAAGACAACCTTCGCGACAGCATCAGCAAACTGGGAATGAGTCTGACTGTTTTTTTGAATGAGTTTGCCAATGGAAATGATAAGGAGTTCGAGAGGCTGAAGAAGGCTTTCCAAAGGGATATTTCTGAATATGACTTCAGAGAACTATGGGATTTCGCTTCTTCACTGCATCAGAAGAAAGGAACGGGCTTCATTGCCAGAGGCTATATCGAAGGCTCAATAGAAGATGAGTCTCTCCTGGAAGATGTTAAGGCCGTTTCTGTGGTTGTCGGAAAAAAGCTGACAGACACCAAAAAGTGAGTCTGCCAGCTTCGCTACTTAACTGCCTTCTTCAGTCTTATCGCCCAAATAAGCGTCGTTATTAGGATTGTGGGCGTCAGACCAGTCCTCCATATCCGCTTCGTTATTCGGGTTGTTGATATCAGACCAGAGATCCAGTTCGTCTTTGGTCATGTCGGAGGTATCCGGCATATTACTTCCCTCCGGATTTATTACCGCCAGAAGAGTTCTTGGCGGCAGCTGATTGAGCGCGTGCTGTAAAGGACCCTTTGGCCGTCTTTCCGCCATTGGCTTTGGCGTTGGCAGACTGGATTCGGGAAGCAGCGGCTGGTGTCATTGAGCTTTTCTTAGACATAATTCTTTCCTTATTAAATGAATGTTTGCGGTATGTCCCCGCCGGGACTTCAGGTACCGCAACTGTATGGTTGCGCAAAAGCCGGGGACATATAGGGACAATCTGTAGGTACAATCGGCTTTACCCCGGATGACGGCGTTTTCCGGACCCCCTCCACCCATCCCCCCATCAATGCTATGATCTCCGCCCAATAACACTTGCAACCCAACAACACTCAGGAACCCTTAGCCCATGTCCAAAAGCTTTGAAGCCCAGGGAATCATCCATTCCATCGACCAGACCCGCGAATACGGCCAGAATGGCTTTACCAAGCGTGAATTCGTGATCAAGCTCAGCGGTGAGGGCGAGAATCCGGATTACCCCAACTATGTGGCGCTGGAGCTGATCAAAGACAAATGTGCGCTGATGGATGCCTACCAGCCGGGTGATGAGGTCGTGGTCACTTTCAATCTCTCTGGCCGTCTGTGGAATGCCCCGGGTAAGCCGGAGAAGTGCTTTACCAGCCTGCAGTGCTGGAAAGTGGAGGGCGCCGGTTCCGGTGGTGCGGCGCCATCTCAGGGCTCGTCTGATCCTTTCTCGCAGATGATGCCGGATTACGACGACGACGTGCCGTTCTGATTCTGGCCTTTATGGTTATGTTTTTGCGGTAAGAAGGTGCTCACTGAGCACCTTTTTCTTTTGTGTCGCGGGTTCTTTTCTGTTGTGGGTCTGTTTTAATTTATCTGAATGTTGAATACCGGGTAGTTGATTATGTTGTATAGAAGCCTGTTGGTCTGGCTGGGTCTGGTCTGTTCTTTGTGTATGCCTGTGTCTGTCCAGGCGGATGGCGCCGTCTGGAAAGTAAGCAAAGGCAGTGATTATTTTTATCTGGGCGGCTCGGCCCATTTATTACCTCAGTCGGACTTCCCGTTACCCAAACCCTATGAGACAGCCTTCGCCGACACCGATGTACTGGTGCTGGAAACGGAGCTGCCGAAAACACCGGCGGCGCAGCAGGCATTTATCGACAGTATGAAATACGCCGATGGCCGCACGCTGAGGACGGTGCTGTCGGCGGATATGTATCAGCAGCTGGAGGCTTATCTGGCGGAGAACGGGGTTGCGCTGGCGGATATGAAGCGCTTTACACCCGGGTTTATTCTTATGCTGGCGACGCAGATTGAAAGCCAGAAGGCTGGTATTAATGGTGCCGGTGTGGATGCCTATTTTCAGCAGAGGGCAGAACAAGGCCATAAACCCATCTGGTTTCTGGAAGCGCTGGAGTATCAGGCGCGGGTACTGGCAGAGCTGGGTGAGGATGATGAAAACGCCTTTATCGAGGGTCTGCTGGAGGAAGCTCCGCAGGCCAAAGAACTTCTCACGGATACCATTGCGGCGTGGCGTAGCGGCGATCTGGATAAAATCGAAACCGTGGTGCTGCAGCCTATGATCGAAGACGATCCGGATTCCTATCAGGCGTTGTTTGTGCAGCGTAACCACAACTGGCTGCGTAAACTGGTGGGTTATTTCCGCAATGCACAGCGGGAGTTTGTGCTGGTCGGGGCCGGGCATCTGGTCGGTGATGAAGGTCTGATTGAGCTGCTTGAACAGCAAGGTTACCGGCTGCAGCGGGTAAACTGAGTGCCCTTGGCTGAGGCCGTCTGTTCGGCCAGGCCAGAAGAATAAAAAGACCGTCGCGGTTGCCCGCGACGGAAAACTGATTAAGAGCAAACAAAAGGGGGAGCTGCTCTAATCAGGAGGTCGTCGGTACGACGCCCGGCGGTATCTGCCAGTGCGTCAGAGTTTGATATCGTGCTCCCAGCCTTTGATGCGAATCCGCGTATCACGGATATCCAGATCTTCGGCATCCATCACGCCTTCACCGAACACGTAACGCACGCTGGTTTCGCCGGCACTGGCTTTGGCATCGTAATCCAGCGCTGCCTGGCGGATATATTCATTGCGGGTGAGGTACGCCTTCCACTCCTGGCCGGAATACTTACTGGCCAGCAGTTTGTGTGTCTGCTGCGGGCTGATAATAAAACCGGAGGCGTTATTGCCACCAAAGCCTTTGGCATTAATAAAGGCCAGCGGCAGGGCATCGGCATTCACCGGCTGATGATTCAGCAGAATATCCAGCCCCTGCTGGTGCACGTCGTCGGCGACTTCGGTGGCGGTGGTAATACCCGGAATAATACCGTGTGCCCAGGTGCCCAGTGTCATCAGTAACTGATCAGCGGAAGCGGCGGCAATGGAATGACCAAGGTGTGCTTTCACGGCGGTTACCGGCCATTGGCGGATGCCAAAGGCGGTGGCCAGCTCACTGAGAATATGGCTTTCTGTTACGCGGTTCTGCGGTGTGCTGCTGCCGTGGGCCTGAACAAAAGAACCATTCTGCAGCGCGTGCTCACCAATTAACCGGCGTGCCTGTCCCATGGCTTTGCCCATGGTGATGTAATTGCCCACGCCCGGGTTGGAAATGGATTTTTTATAGCCATCGGCATGCACAAACACATCGCCGATGGCGCCATGAATCGTCAGCCCAAGTTCGGTGGCCAGTTCGTCGTCGGTTAATACAAAAAACTGCCCGGACTCGGCCAGGGTAAAACCGGCGTTGTAGCTGAACGGGCGGCTGGCACGGCGGAAATCTGCGGCTTCCTGTTCAGTTCTGCCATCCAGCTCGCGCAGTTTTTTCTCGGTAATTAACGCCGTCATGGCGCTGTAGCCTTCTACGATTTCCGGCGTTAACGGGGATTCACTGTTACCCACAATCACCAGCCGGCGGCGGCCACTCTGAATATCATCAATGGCGACTTTCAGATTGTATAAAAAGGTTGCACAGGCACCGACCATGCTGCCCGTGGCACCGACATTGCCCAGTACATAGGCGTTGATAAAGTCCGCCGGCATTTCACTTAAGCCCATGGCGCATTGTTTGGAGCTGGTGCGTTTGCCCTGCATACGCGCCTGAATCATGCCGCCATGACCGTTACCGTCGAGCTGGCCCATGGCCGACCCGGCGTATACCGCAATCTGATCCGGATGCAGGTGTTCGCGCAGCGTGTCCCAGTCCATGCCCAGCTGGCCGAGCATATCGGAGGCAGCGTACACCGCCAGTGATAAACCACGCGGATGATGGCGGGAATTGTACTGAGCTGCCGGGTCGAAGCCTTTGGGTGTCTGACCGGCACTCTGAACCGCCAGAGGTTTGGTGGTTTCGCGCCAGCACGGATGGCCATCGGCATCTTTGAATGGTTCATGGAAGGGCACCTTGCGGGCGTCCCATGGCAGGTTGTCCCATTCACGCACCAGGGTGCCATCGAGAATCTGTTGTTTGATGGCGTCGTTACCCTGCGTCGCATCCAGCCCCATTAACTGAGCCAGTGATGTCAGCGTATTGTTCTGTTCCGCTGCGCTGAGCTGGTCCAGCACAAGGCGGCGGAAGGCCTGGTGGCCGGAGCTGCGGCCGGCGGCATTGATGCCACCGAAGGCGGTGATGACTGCCAGTTTTCTCATGCGAATCCTTACTGATGTACGCGGATATAGTGTCTGCGCCTATTGTAGGATTGGCTTTGCGTTCGATATTAGTACGATTCAGTCATATCATTGAATGAATAAGACATTATTGCCGACTAAAAGGCACAGGAGCCGTGAACACTTGTGATTAAGCATATAACCCTGCTGACCATGGAGCAGATGCTCAGCTCCAGTGTGGCTATTCCGCTGGAAATGCTGGAAGCGGCCCGCGCGCGCCTGAAAGTTCGGCGTGACCCGCGTGCCGCCTTTGCTGTGGAGCCCGCGGCGCGGGAAATGCAGCCGATTTCTATGCTTGGTGGCTTTCGTTTACATCCTGCCAAAGCGCTCAATCAGATTGAACATACCGATCTGATCGTTGTCCCGGCGTTATGGCGTAACCCCAAGCGGCAGCTGCAGCAGGAGGCTGAAACCATTGACTGGATCGCCCGCCAGTACCGTGCCGGAGCCAGTGTTCTGGCGGTAGGGACCGGCGTGTGTCTGCTGGCCGAAGCCGGCATTCTGGATGGTAAACCGGCGACGACCCACTGGCATTACCTGGACCAGTTTGCGCGGGATTATCCGCAGGTTCAGTTGCAGCGTCAGCATCTGCTGACCCAGGCCGGGCGAATTTACTGCGCTGCCAGTGTGAACTCCGGTGCCGATATGATGGTGCACTTTATTGGTCTGCAATATGACCGCACGCTGGCGCAGCAGGTGGAACAACAGTTTTCGCCGGAGGTGCGCAACCCGATTGAAAAGAAGGTGTTTTATGCTGAGCAGACGGAACAGCACCCGGATGAAGCGATCGCCATGGCACAGACCTGGTTGCAGCAGAATATGCAGCGGCCATTGTCACTGGCGCAGCTGGCACAGATGACTGGCCTGAGTGAACGACAGTTTGACCGCCGCTTCCGGCAGGTGACCGGCCGTACTCCCACCCAGTACCTGCATGGTCTACGCTGTGAGAGTGCACGGGATCTTCTGCAGAACTCCAACCTGACGGTGACGGATATCGCAGCCACGGTCGGGTTTAATGATGCAGGTTACTTTATCCGTGTATTTCGCCGGCTGGCCGGGCAGACACCCGGGGATTTCCGGCGTAAGGTAAGACTGAAGCTGTTCAGTGGTGGCTGATTCAACTTTGGTTGTAAGGAAACAGTGTCTTGTAAAAAAACTACAGGAATGGCGTTGTTTTTTGTAGTCGGAACATTCAAACTATAACGAATGACGCTGCTATAACAATAAATTATGTAGTTTTACTAGCTTTTTCCGGCCGTAAAACTACATAGGCAGGGTGAAATGAGTTTATCTATGGTTACTTTCTACCGAAAGGATAATAGGTAAGACCATTTGCGACTGCCTGGCGCCTGCCGCGGTAACCGCGGATCAGGCTCTGGTTGCCGCCCACAAGGCGGAGCAAAGCCAACGCACCGACCACCTTTATTGGTGCAATAATAAGGAGACGAGAGTCCTCATGACACAAGATGTCGATGTATATGAAACTCAGGAATGGCTGGATTCACTACATGCCACCATTCGCCATGCCGGTCCGGAACGGGCTGCATTTCTTCTGAAAACCCTCTTTGATAACGCTTTGGCGAAAGGCGTGGATCTGCCACCGGCAATCACCACCCCTTACCGCAACACCATCCCCACCGAGAAAGAAAAACGCATGCCGGGCGACCTGTTTATGGAACGCCGTATCCGTTCTCTGGTGCGCTGGAATGCACTGGCCATGGTGATGCGTGCCAATGACAACGACGAAGGTCTGGGCGGACACATTGCTTCCTTCTCCTCTGCTGCCACGCTGTACGATATCGGCTTTAACTATTTTTTCCGTGGCAACGACGATGGCAACCTGGGCGATCTGATTTATTTCCAGGGCCACTCGGCACCGGGTATTTACGCCCGTTCTTATCTGGAAGGGCGCTTCGACGAAGAGCAGCTGGATAACTTCCGCCGCGAAGTGGACGGCAATGGCCTGTCTTCTTATCCGCACCCCTGGCTGATGCCGGACTACTGGCAGTTCCCGACGGTTTCTATGGGTCTGGGACCAATTCAGGCCATTTATCAGGCGCACGTTATGCGCTATCTGTCAGCCCGTGATCTGGTGCCGCGCGGTGACCGTAAAGTCTGGGCTTTCCTGGGTGACGGTGAGTGTGATGAGCCGGAAACACTGGGTGCCATTTCTCTGGCTGGCCGTGAGCAGCTGGAAAACTTAATTTTTGTGGTCAACTGTAACCTGCAGCGACTGGATGGTCCGGTACGGGGTAACGGTAAGATCATGCAGGAACTGGAAGGTGTCTTCCGTGGTGCCGGCTGGAATGTAATTAAAGTCGTCTGGGGCCGTCACTGGGATGTGCTGCTGGAAAAAGACAAATCCGGCATGCTGCAGAAACGTATGGACGAAGTCTGTGACGGTGAACTGCAGAACTACAAAGCCAACGGTGGCGCTTATACCCGTGAGCACTTCTTCGGTAAATATCCGGAGCTGGAAGAACTGGCTAAGGAACTGACCGACGAAGATATTTTCGCCCTCAACCGCGGTGGTCACGATCCGTTTAAAGTGTACGCGGCCTACGCCGAAGCCATGGAACACAAAGGTCAGCCAACGGTAATTCTGGCGCAGACTGTTAAAGGTTATGGTCTGGGTGATGCCGGTGAAGCGGCGAATATCACTCACTCGGTTAAGAAACTCGACAAAGATTCACTGAAGCAATTCCGTGACCGCTTTGCAATTCCGCTGTCGGATGATGAGCTGGAGCGCGTTCCTTATTACCGCCCGGCACCGGACAGCCCGGAAATGAAATACATGATGGAACGCCGTCAGAAACTGAACGGTTTTGTTCCTTCCCGCCGCACCGAATTTGAACCCCTGAAAACGCCGGCACTGGACGTCTTCAAAGGCCAGATCAGCGGCAGTGGTGAGCGTGAACTGTCATCAACGATGGCGTTTGTACGTATTCTGTCTCAGGTGGTTAAAGATAAAGAAATCGGTAACCGCGTTGTGCCGATTGTACCGGACGAAGCCCGTACCTTTGGTATGGAAGGCATGTTCCGTCAGCTGGGTATTTATTCTTCTCAGGGTCAGAAATACACGCCGATGGATGCCGGCCAGATCATGTATTACAAGGAAGATAAAAAAGGCCAGATTCTGGAAGAAGGCATTAACGAAGCAGGCGCTATGTCTGCGTGGATTGCCGCAGCAACTGCTTACAGCAATTCCAACTGCCCGATGATTCCGTTCTACGTGTTCTATTCCATGTTTGGTTTCCAGCGTATCGGCGATCTGGCCTGGGCAGCTGGGGATATGCAGGCACGTGGTTTCCTGATCGGCGCCACCGCCGGCCGTACCACGCTGAACGGTGAAGGTCTGCAACACCAGGATGGCCACAGCCATCTGCTGGCGCACACCATTCCGAACTGTAAATCATACGATCCGACTTACAGCTTTGAACTGGCCGTGATTATTCAGGACGGTCTCAAGCGTATGTATCAGGATGAAGAAAACTGCTTCTACTACATCACCACCATGAACGAAAACTACGTTCATCCGGATATGCCGGTGGGTGCGGAAGAAGGCATTGTTAAAGGTCTGTATCAGCTGAAAGCCGGTAAGAAAACCAAAGCCTCTGAGCCACGTGTTCAGCTGATGGGTTCCGGTACGATTCTGCGTGAAGTGGAAGCCGCTGCCGATATTCTGCGCGAAGATTACGGCGTTGAATCCGACATCTGGAGTGTTACCTCGGTCAATGAGCTGGTGCGTGAAGCCAACGAATGTGACCGTGTGAATATGATTAATCCGGAAAAAGAAGAGCAGGTCCCTTACATTTCACAAACGCTGAAAGGTAAGAAAGGCCCGTTTGTTCTGGCGACCGATTACATCAAAGCCTACGGCGAGCAGCTGCGTGCGTATATTCCGGGCGCTTATAAAGTGCTGGGTACTGATGGTTTCGGCCGCAGTGACACGCGTAAAAAACTGCGTCAGTACTTTGAAGTCAGCCGTGAATTTGTTGTGCTGGCGGCACTGGATGAACTGGCGAAAGACGGCAAATTTGCCAAAGAAGATCTGGTGAAAGCCCGCGCTGCACTGGGTATTTCTGAAGACAAAGTTAACCCACTTAACCACTGATCAGGAGGCCATCATGAGTACTATGACCGTGACTGTGCCCGATATTGGTGGTGCAGAAGATGTTGAAATCATTGAAATCAATGTCGCCGTGGGTGACAGCGTAGAACAGGAACAGGATCTGCTGGTTCTGGAAACCGATAAAGCCACCATGGAAATTCCCTGCCCTGAGGCCGGGAAAATTGCCAAAATTCTGGTGAATGTCGGAGATAAAGTGTCAGAAGGTTCTGAAATTTTTGAACTCGAAACTGATGCTGCGCCTGCTGCGGAAGAAAAATCTGAACCGGCCGCTGAAGAAAAACCAGCGCCCGCAGAAGAGAAGCCAGCGGCTGAAGAAAAACCAGCTTCTGAACCGGCAGCGGAAGAAGTTATTGAGCTGACCGTTCCGGATCTCGGCGGTGCTGATGAAGTGACTGTGATCGAAATTGCGGCCAATGCCGGCGATGAGGTTGCAGAAGACGATTCACTGATCGTGCTGGAAAGCGATAAAGCCAGTATGGATATTCCGGCACCGCGTGCCGGAACCCTGCAGGAAATTCTGGTCAGCGTTGATGACAAAGTTAAAGAAGGTGATGTTTACGCCAAGCTGCTGGTAAGTGGCGGTGGCTCTGCATCGGCCAAAGCCGATGAAAAAGCTCCGGCGGAAGATAAACCGGCTGCGCCGGCTGCAGAAAAACCGGCGGCTGAGAAGCCCGCAGCGGCTCCGGCAGAAAGCAAAACCCAGACATTGAATGAAGTGACGGACGAAAAAGACATTCATAATGTTTATGCCGGGCCTTCCTCCCGTCGTCTGGCGCGTCAGCTGGGTGTGAACCTGACCAAAGTAAAAGGCACCGGCATGCGTGGCCGGATCACCAAAGACGATATCCGCGAGTACGTTAAAGCGGTTGTTAAACAGTCGGAAAGTGGTGCGGTTGGTGTGACAGGTGGCGCAGGTATTCCGGCCGTTCCTGCGGTTGATTTCTCTCAGTTCGGTGATATCGAACTGGTGAAAATGAGCAAGATCAAAAAGGTTACGGCAGCCAACATGAGCCGTGCCTGGCTGAACGTACCGCACGTCACTCAGTTTGATGAAGCGGATATTACTGATCTGGATGAATTCCGTAAGAGCATGAAAGCGGAAGCAGAAAAGCAGGGTGTGAAGTTAACGCCACTGCCATTCATGATCAAAGCCGCTGCTGCCTCTCTGGTGGCGGAGCCAAGCTTTAACGTATCGCTGCATCACGATGGTGAGCACATTGTGCAGAAAAATTATGTGCACATTGGCATTGCCTGCGATACGCCGAATGGCCTGATGGTTCCGGTTCTGCGCGACGCTGATAAGAAAGGTATTTATCAGATCGCCAAAGAAACCAACGAGCTGATTGATAAAGCCCGCAATGGCAAGCTTAAGCCCAACGAGATGCAGGGTGGCTGCTTTACGATTTCCAGTCTCGGTGCGATCGGCGGCACTGGCTTTACGCCAATCGTCAATACACCGGAAGTGGCGATTATGGGTGTATCCAAAGCTCAGATTAAGCCAGTCTGGAATGGTTCGGAATTCGTACCGCGTAACATGTTGCCACTGACGGTATCCTACGATCACCGCGCCATTAATGGGGCTGATTGTGGCCGCTTCTTCACGCACTTTGTGGCGCTGATGAGTGATGTCCGCCGTCTGGTACTGTAAGCAGAATGTTTTAGTTTAATGGGTGGGTCTTTTTAAAAGACCGTTTTGCCCGGCTTTTCAGCCGGGCTTTTTTATGCCTGTTATCCGGTGGGTATCAGAAGCGGAAAGCGGCGGAGACATCCAGCTGGTTTTTGTCAAGGTCACTGTCATTGAGGTTGAAATCACTGTAGCTGATTGCAACCGAAGCATTGGGCCGCACGAATGTACGGGCTGACAATGTGAGTTGTGTGGTGTCGTTATCACTGTCGATGGTCAGCAGGGCAGCAGGGTTTAGGATTGCCTGCACCAGCCCGCTATTTACCTGCCTGCGATTTGCATAAAAGCCGCCAGAAATATACGAATGAGTAAATTATATTGTTCTTTTTTGGGCAACAATTGCGTCGAACTTTTCCTGTTTATACCTGACTAATCAACTGTGACAAGGAAAAGAAACGCAGAGAACGAGGTAAAGACCATGAAAAATAAAGCATTGATTGCCGGTATCGCCTGTCTGGCCAGCGCCACCATGGCTGAAGCCAAAGAAACCAGCGAAGTGATCGAGCAGGATCAGCAGGCTGAGCGTAAAGAAATTGTGGTAAAACAAAAACAGCCGCAGAGCAAAGTTGATCTGTTGGTGGATGTTCTGAAAACCCGCCTGAACTGAGTAAAGCCTCAGGTCCTGAAGGTCTGAAGCCGTGCCCGGATAACGTCAGCGTTGGCTGGCGTTATCCCGGCCATGCGCTGCTGTACTTCTGTTGTCGTTATACCGCTACAGCCATCCGGTTGCAGTTATTTGGTTAAAGATCCTGCAGCCGTGACTCCGATACAGACAGTCTAATACCGTAAGCCCAGTGCCGTTATCTCATTCGCAACAGCGGACTTTTCTTTTACTGAACTACCTACTGAACTACCGGGTTCAGATCGCAACGAATTCATTCTGAAATAAAAGGTTATTCTCATTTTTTTAACATCCCTGACGAATCCTGACGCAACCTTCCGGAGCGAATGTCTGTCATACGTTACCCATTCCGATAATCAGTGCACTGAACAGGAAGCTCCGATGAAAAACATGTCCCTTCTTCTTTTTATGGCACTGAGCAGTGCCTATCTGTATGCCGATGCTGATGAGTTACGCAAACAGGTTCAATCTGCTTCTGCCGGCGAGCCGGATACTTTGACAACCGCGGATACCAGCACGGGCGGCCAGCTACCCGGCATTGTTAACGTAAGAACAGAAGAAAACACAGAAGACAGAAAAAACTAGGCGTTACATCGCCAAAGCAGCGCAACGGATCAGCCGCATTAAGGGAATTCCGTTCCCGGACGGTCGTCACAGCGCAAAGTAGGTTTTGATACCAGATAAAATATTGTTCACAGCGACTGACGCCAGAATCAGCCCCATAACCCGGCTGACGATGCTGGCACCGGCATCGCCGATTATACGGTGAACATAGCTGGCCAGTAACAGCAGCACCAGCACAATGGCCAGCACTGCCAGTATCATCATGGTGGTCTGGCTCTGTTCCAACAGACTGAAGCGATTATTCTCCGTCATCAGTACTGCCCCCAGCATGGCACCGGGACTGGCAATCGAGGGCACTGCCAGCGGAAAAATAGCCGTTTCTTTGCCGTCCTTTATAAAGCGTTTTTCACCTTCCGGTTTGCCTTCACCAAAAATCATGGTCAGGGCGAATAAAAACAGCACAATGCCGCCAGCGATCTGAAAAGCCGACAGCGGAATATTGATTGCATCCAGAATAATTTCGCCGGCGATGACAAAAAACAGCAGAATCAATGCCGCAAACAGGGTGGCCAGCAGAGCAACCCGACGTTTAACGGCTTCTGTGTATTGCGCCGTAACAGCAATAAATACCGGCACCGTGCCGATGGGGTCGACGACGGCAAAAAAGAAGATAAAAGTGGCCAGTAGCTCGTTCATTAAACCTTATCCTGTCTGGGGAAATAACAGTGCTGATGTTCCCGCAGCGCAGCAACGGCAGACTATTTTATCATAAGCCCGGATATTGACCGGGAAATTCTGTATGGGCTTGTCAATATAACTGTCGTTACCTGAGCGGCAGCGGGTGGTATCATAGGGCTCTTTTCTGTGACTGGAATGCCTGTGTCTGAACAACCGTCGTCTCCCTGGCAGCGCCACAAAGCCCGTGGTCTGCATCCTGAAAATCCGCATCATGGCCGTTACGATATGGCGGCACTGGTCAGTGCTGCTCCTGAACTGGAAGTTTGCCTGACCACCAATCCGCGCGGTGAAACAACGGTGGATTTCAGTAACCCGGATGCGGTGGTGGCACTGAATAAGGCATTGCTGATCCATCACTATGGTATTCAGTCGTGGAAGCTGCCGGATGGGTACCTGTGTCCGCCTATTCCGGGCAGGGCGGATTACCTGTGTTACCTGCACGATCTGCTGGCACAGAGTGACGGCCGTAACCCTGATCAGCCACCAGGAGTGCTGGATATCGGCACCGGTGCGAATCTGATTTATCCGCTGATCGGTCAGCGCCTTTATGGCTGGCAGTTCGTGGCAACTGAGACAGACGCAGTGGCCGTACGCAATGCCCATCAGATTATTGCCGCTAACCCAGGTCTGGCGGACAGCATTGAAATCCGTATGCAGCGCCATGCTGAACATATTTTTCAGGGAATGATTGCGCCGGGAGAATATTTCGACCTGACACTCTGTAACCCGCCTTTCTTTGCCTCTGAAAAAGAAGCCCACGCGCAGGCAAAACGTAAATGGCGTAACCTGAAAGGCCAGGGTAATTCAGTGAAGCGCAACTTCGGCGGGCAGAGCCACGAGCTCTGGTGTGACGGAGGCGAGCTGGCATTTGTAAAACGCATGCTGGCGGAAAGTTTGGCGTATGGCGGACAGGTTGGCTGGTTCAGCTGCCTGATTTCCAAAGAGGATAATATCGCTCCGCTGAAACGTGAGCTTAAGCGTATCAGTGTGCGTGAGGTCAAAGTGGTTGCCATGGCACAGGGGCAAAAGCAGAGCCGTTTTATCGCCTGGCGGTTTTAATGTCTGCTGATGGCTGATTACCAGCTGTCGGGCAGGCCTCTGGTCTGCAGCAGGGCAGCGATATCCATGGTCAGGGCAATGGATACGTGAACGGCCACGCCACCCCAGATGGAACGCGAGCGTACTGCCAGAATACCGAGGAAAAAACCGAATAAAATCGCGCCCATGGATTCAGGCCAGAGTTTCGGAAAATGCAGCATCAGATACGGCAGGCACATAACGGCGACGGATAAGCTGCCAAACTGCACCCGCAGACCGTTAACCAGAAAACCCCGAAAGAAAAATTCCACGCCAATAAACTGAATAATGTAGATACATTCCCACAGCAGCAGGTCTGTCCAGCTGCGGTGCGCGCGTTTATAAAATGGATAATGGCTGGAAAAATCATCACCAAAGCTGGCGATAATGGCGAAGCCGATAATCGGCGTTGCCAGCAGTACATAGCCCAGCCAGTGTTCTTTAACACTTCCCCACTGCCAGCCGTATTCTTTCAGTGATTGTTTTAATACCAGTCTGATGGTCAGCATCGGGATAATAATAAAGCACAGCAGGTGCCAGAATCCCCACCACAGATAGCCAATTAATTCACGGTAGCCGGAGCGGGAGTAGGCCTTGTGCCAGGCCTGATCCTGAATATTAAACAGACTCTCCAGCATCGGAATCACTTCACGCAGATTACTGGAGTATTTCAGATAATGAACCATCAGCAGACACACACAGGCTACTGCGATAACAGTCCAGGCCCGCAGCCACAGGGTTTGTTCGCTGATGGTACGGCGCTCGGCGGCGGCCTGGGTATCAATATCCCGCAGGTGGCTGAGCATCTGTTGCGGATGCAGCCAGTGGAGGAGGCTGGTCTGGGAGTCCCTGTGCGAGGCCATGATGTGTTTCCGGCTGAAAAGTCCGGGGCAAGACTACCACGTCGCGCCGGCGTGACAAGTGCCGGCCGCCGGCCAGACGCGCTGGCAACCGGCCGGTTAGTAGAGAAAGCGGTTAGTGGAGAGGCCGGGCCGGTCAGCCGGCTTTAAACAGCGAGATATGTTTTTCCAACTCTGTTGCCAGGCCGGACAGTTCTTCACTGCTGGTGGCGACGGAGTTGGATGCGAGCGCGGTTTCATCCGATACCTGCGCAATATTGACCAGGTTTCTGTTCATTTCTTCCGCCACCTGAGTCTGCTCTTCCGTGGCGGTGGCCACCTGAATGGCCAGGTCACGCACATTGTCGATCTGATTAACGATGCGTGCCAGTTCTTCTCCCGCGGCATTGGCGGACTGAACGCTTTCTTCGGCGCCCTGACTGGAGCGCTGCATGGCCGACACTGCCTGTTTGGCACCGCTGCGCAGCCGTTCATTCATATCGCGGATTTCGGTGGTGGAAGCCTGGGTTCGCATGGCCAGCTGGCGGACTTCATCCGCGACCACGGCAAAACCACGACCGGATTCCCCGGCCCGGGCCGCCTCAATGGCAGCATTCAGTGCCAGCAGATTGGTCTGTTCTGAAATACTCTGAATCTGTTCCAGTACATTGCTGATCTGCTCGGTATCTGCTTCCAGGTTGCGGATGATGCCGGCGGCCTGATTCACATCCTCTGCCAGCTGACGGATACGGTTGACGGTATCTTCCACATCTTCATTGCCTTCGCCGGCTTCCGAGTCGGCGGCGGCCGTGGCTTTGGCAGATTCTGAGGCACTGCGGGAAATTTCCTGCACGGTGGAAGCCATTTCCGACATGGCGGTGGCCAGCTGTTCTGTTTCCTGTGATTGCTGATGAGTACCGGCGCTGGTCTGCTCAGCACTGGAGGCCAGCTGCAGTGCACTTTGCTGAATCTGGCCGATGGACAGACTCAGGTGGTGGATTAATTCCTGAAATACATCCAGTGTGTTGTCAATGCAGCGGCTGACGGTGCCGAATTCATCGTTACTGTGCAGGTTAATACGCTGAGTCAGGTCTTTATCTGAGATATCGCGCATAATATCTTCAATGCGTTTCAGTGGTTGGGTAATACTGCGGATCAGCAGAAAAGAGACGGCACCGAGTATCAGGGTGACCACGATGACCTCAGAAAAAAATCTCAGCTGGGCAGCGTTAAAGGCATCATTGATATCATCGACGTAAACCCCGGTGCCGATGGTCCACTCCCAGGGTTCAAATGCCCGTACGTAACTTTCTTTAGGCTCGGGTTGGGTACCCCCCGGTTTCGGCCAGCCATAAGAGAAAAAAGCGGCTTTTTCCGGACGGCGGTTGACCGTGGTCATATCGGCAAATACCCGCACACCATCGGTTGTTGTCACGGAAGAAAAATCTTTGCCCTTTAAACCCGGGTTGCCACCATTGGCCATCATGGTGACGGAACGGTCGAGAATAAAGAAATATTCATTATCCCGGTATTTCATATTTTCAATCAGTTGTATGGCGTTTTTCTGAGCCTCCTGTTCAGACAGAGTGCCACGGCGACTGAGGGCATGCTGAGTGGACAGCAGGCTGTGGGCGGAATCCACTAATGAGCGCAGCTCTGCCTGCCTGGCATCGATCATGCTGGATCGCCAGTCAATCAGGCTGACCGTTTTTAATACGATCAGAGCTAACACAGCTAACGCAACCAATAAGGCTAAACGATAGCGTACAGATAGGTTTTGCATCAGAACCCCCGGGGACATAAAAACCATTTTTTAATTCTGGTAATTAAGATTTGACCACGAACGGGACTTTGGCAATGTTTGATTACAAATTTAGTGATAACTTGTAAGTCATTTCCTGCGTGTTTTTATCGCTCGCGGTTTCGCATAATAAGTGCAATTGGTAATTGAGGAGCCAGCTGATAGAGTCTGCGCTTCTCCCGACCAAGAGATGA
>MDTG01185177.1_pt1 | contig 35474 bp, 34 predicted proteins | sample 811421 | NCBI WGS metagenome assembly MDTG01 (sample SAMN05326645, study PRJNA326480) | marine metagenome | isolation source: seawater | place: Pacific Ocean: South East | collected 2011
GTTAAAATAACATTTTTAAAGCATAAAATAAAATAAAATTAACCAATATCAATTATGTTTCTCACTATAGCCTTCTATCAGTTTGTCAGCCTTAGAAATATCGAGCAACTCCAAACATCTATTTTAAAATTTTGTCAAAAAAATAAGATTAAAGGAACTATTTTATTAGCCTCTGAAGGGATAAATGGAACCATATCTGGGGAAAAAAATAATATTCATGAATTCCTTAAATTTATCAAGACAAATCCCTTTTTCACAGATAACTTTAAAAATCTAGAACATAAAGAATCATGGGCATCAAAAAATCCTTTTTACCGAATGAAGGTGAGATTAAAAAAAGAAATTGTTGCTCTTGGTGTTGAAGGAATAAGTCCTACTGAGAATGTAGGACAATATGTTAATCCAGAAGATTGGAATACGCTAATTGAAGATCCTAATACCATTGTTATTGATACACGAAATAATTACGAGGTTGATATTGGGACTTTTAAAAATGCAATTAATCCTCAGACAGATTCATTCAGAGAATTTCCTTCCTTTATGAGAAAAAATCTAAAAAATGATAAGCAAAAGAAAGTTGCTATGTTTTGTACTGGGGGCATTCGTTGTGAAAAAGCAACTTCTCTGATGCTTAAAAGTGGTTTTGAAGATGTTTATCATCTCAAAGGGGGTATCCTAAAATACTTAGAAACTATCCCTAAAGAGAATAGTTTATGGGACGGGGAATGCTTTGTTTTTGATCAACGCGTTGCTGTTACACATGGTTTGGACGAAGGACAATATAATCAATGCTATGCTTGCAGACATCCCCTATCGCCAAAAGAATTAGAATCAGATCAATATACCAAAGGCATCTCCTGCCCCTATTGCTTTAATAAGCTTAGTGACAAAAAAAAAGCTGGAGTAACTGAAAGACAAAAACAAATTATGCTATCAAAATCAAAAGGTGAAAATCATATTGGTGATAAACAAAGTTTGACTAAGGATAACTTATGAAAAAAATTGGATGGGGTATATTAGGTGCAGCAAGGGTAAACGAACGTCTAATGCCTGCTATTGTTAAATCAGAACTAGGTGAGTTAATAGCTATAGGTAGTAGGCGCCCTGGTTCTTCAAAAGAATGTCTTTTAAAGAACCTACCAGAATATGAAAACAAAGTATCTTGTTTTGATGGTTTTGACCAAGTGATCAATCATAAAAAAGTAGATGCCATATATATCCCTCTTGCAAATGAGGAGCATACAGAGGTTGCATTGAAAGCCATGAGAGCAAAGAAACATGTTCTAATCGAAAAGCCAATGGCAATTAAGTCCGAAGAAGTGAAAATTATGATTGAAGAAGCGTCAAAAAATAATGTCAAAATTATGGAAGGATTTATGTATACATTTCATCCTCAATTTGATCGCATTATGAATACAATTAAATCAAATATTTTAGGAGATATCAATTACGCACACTCCATGTTTTCATTTCCGATTCAGCCTGCGAGGTTTTATCGTATAAACCGTTCTATGGAAAATGGAGGTGGAGCACTTTGGGATATCGGCCCCTATGCAATTCATACCATAAGACAGTGTTTTGAAGATAATCCTAAAAGAGTTAGAGCGATAGCCAACCTAAATAAGAACGGTGCAGATATTTCGACAAGTGGTTTAATTGATTTTGGGAACTCAAAACGTGCAACGTTTGATATTAGCTTTGAATGTACACGAAGATCAGAATTTGAAGCATTTGGGCCATTAGGGAGAGTAAAATGTCCCTCTGTATGGCAGCCAGAAAACAAGAATGCAAAAATTATCATAAATACAGAAAATAATGGCTTAACTGAAGAAGTTGTTCCAGCCGCTAATCACTTTGATTTAGAGATTAATCATTTCAATAAGGTGATTGGCTCAGATATAACCATTAAATTATCTGAGCAAGATGCATTATGGAATGTAAAAACACTTGAAGGCATTCAAAAAAGTGTGCAAAAAGATTGCTGGGTAAACATTTGAGTAAAGCAATTATTTTTGATTTTGATGGTACTTTAGTTGATTCAGAGAAATCTATTTACCAATGTTTTCAAAGTATTACTAAAAATATAGCCCCTGAAAGAATTGATTACGCTAAGAATATTCTAATAGGACCTCCGCTGCGAGATACTGCGGCAGAAATATTAGGTCCAGAACATCAAAACAAGCTAGAAGAATTTATAAGTCAATTTATTATGATGCATGATGAACAAGTTATAAAACATACACACCCTTATCCCTATGTAATTGAAACCCTAAAAGAGCTAAATGAAAAAAAAATAATCATGGGAATCGCGACAAATAAAAGACACGCACCTACCATGAATCTCATTAAGCACTTTGGCTGGCAAAAGTATTTTTGCTCAATTGAATGTAGCGATAGTCAAAATAAATTAAGAAATAAAGATGAAATGATTCAGGATATTTTAAATAATGATAAATGCTTTAATAAAGCTTTTTTTATTGGAGATACAGTAAATGATGGGCTATCTGCCAACCTTAATAAACTTCCATTTATTAAAGCACTTTATGGATATGGAAAGGATCAAGATTGGTCAAAAACAAATATAGATAATGAAATACTACACTTCTCTGAAATAATAAAACTTATTTAAACTCATAATTCAAAGTCAAAAAGTTAGTAACCGCCACCTTTTATGATTAAGATAAAACCACGCCAGATGATTGATAAATCAAGCAAAAGCAAACCTAATTCAGTACGTTTAATATATTGATCAATGTATTCATATTCATAAATAGGATTCCCAAACTCAGGCTTACCCTTCATAATATGACCTAGGCCTAAAAGACCACCTTTAAGTAATTTACGGGTTATATTCCCTTGATCTAGATCACGTTCATAATGAATAATAGCCAATGGACGCGGACCTACAATAGACATATCTCCGCGCAACACATTCCAAAATTGTGGAATTTCATCAAGATAAAACTTCTTCACAAATGAACCAACATATGTTCTTGAATTCTTATCCCATTCTGCAGAATATGCAATCCAATCTCCACGTTTAGCTCCTTCGGATTCAATAAATTTTGTTTTAATAAGGCGTATTTTATACTTTCGAAAAACTTTTCCTTGAGAAACTGCATTATAGGAAAAAAACATAGGTCCACTATTTTCTTTAATTAATAAACCCTCAATTACAAAAGATACTTTTAATAAAATGATTATTGGTAAACAAAACAGCAAGATAATAAATGAAAATATTTTATCAAAAAATAATTTTAAAATTCGCGGGGATAATTGATTTTTTAAAATAAAAATATAAGAATATTTTTTCTTTATAAAATCTGAAGGTGGCATGTAAGGGAAAGCCTTATCCAGTTTATTCATATTATTTATTTTGATCCATATTAAGTGAGCTCTCTGACAATTCTAAAAATTTATTAAAGCATATAGTAGCTACAACATAAAAAATTGGAACAGTATCTATATTATCAATAGCACTTTAAGGAAATAATCTTGTAAAAATTAACTCCTTAGTGAAAACGATATATTTTCGTAATCATCGCTTGATATATTGCTTTTAAAGTAATCATCTAATTTATGATATACCTCTTCGTATTGATTGGATTTGCTATCAATAAACGAAAAACGATTATCAATATTAAATTATCATTTTTAGTTCTTCGGGTGTTCCAAAAGACTTAAATTCATCAAGAATAACAAATCCAATTTTCTTTCCTTTTTTTATTAATTCATTATAAACCAACGATATATAATATTCTTTGCTTGAAAGAGGTTTGTTTACTAATTTTTGGGCATACTCCATATATAATTCCGTTTTATTAAAAAAATATGCTCCAGCTATTGCATTGTCAGAGATGACCTCCTTCTCCTTTGTTCGCACAACCATTCCATTTTCTATCAATGCATAACTATATTTAGGAAGGTTTGATTTAAATACTGGGAAAAAGCCATCTATATCTAATTCATTCTTAATACTTTTTTTTACATAATCAATATAATCATTACTCTTAAACCATAAGTCACAATCCATTACCACTAAAGGAAATTTATGATTAATATAATTTTTTGCTGCTAAAGTTGTTTCTAAAGCGCCTTTAGTAGGGTTTTGCAGGGTGATTATTTGTATTTTTTTACCATAGAGCTTGAAAAGCTTATCAGAATCGAAAAAGCATGAATGCTCTTTTCTAATTATCACAGTAATATTTAATGGGACATCAAAATTATCAAAACTATTTAATGCATTGATAAACATAGGTTTGTCTTCAACATTAATAATAGGTTTTGGAGTATCCCAACCAGCGGTTGAAAAACGGGTTCCGAAGCCAGCCATTGGCATCAAAATATTTAATTCAGTCACTTAGCCCAATAATTCATTTGAATGATAGTTTTTTTTAATCTTAGCACTCATTGAAAAAGTACGAAAGATTTGCTTAATGTAACTATAAAAATCATCATTCCAAGATGAGCTTCCTGAATGACGAGGGTAGTAAATTACAGGGAATCTAATAATTTTAATACCTTGCATCTTTGCCGAATAGAATACAAATAAATCTAGCCCAAAGTCCTTTGGTGGCTTAAACCATTCATCATAAAAAGATCTATGAAATACAGTTGGCTGCGCATTAATTTCATACATATATTTTCGCATATAAAAAAACTCAAATAAAGTCATGAAAAATGAGATAGAAGAACTTATAAATGCTCTTTTTTTTCTTATCCCTTTAACTAATATATTTTTATTTTTTTTATTAAAGAACTTAATTGCAAAAGCTAAATCTTTTGGATCTGATTGTAAGTCTGCATGAGTCCATCCTAAGATATCACTAGAACATCTTTCTAAACCTCTCATAATTCCACCACCATAACCCTCATTATTTTTAATACTAACAACAATTATCTCTGGATAAGTACGAATTAATTTTTTAAAAATTTTTTGGCTATTATCTGTAGAACCGTTATTAACGAATACAAACTCAATATTTTCTTTTTTGCGAAGAGCGTCACAAACCTCAAACAATTTTATTAGGTTGCCTGACTCATTAAAGCAAGGGATCACAATGGAAGCTTTTATATTAATAACTCCAGTCATTTATTTGTTTTGTATTAATTTCACTTATTTTGTATTAATTTGTAATAATTTAAAAATTTTTAAGTTAATTCTTTTTTTTTATTTCGTAATTCGATCATCATGACAAATCGCATCAAGCTCATCTATGGATTTTTCAAGAAACTCTCTTGGTCTTACACACCTATCATCTATATAAAATCCATTATTGCCAGGCCAGGGTTTACCGATATGTATTTCATCAAAAGGTACACTATGTTTATTTAACCAATCAATTAAATCAGGAAGTATTTTCGCATTTATTTTACCAATACTTCCATTATTGCTATACATTCCTCTTGATGTGAACAAAATAATGTGCCATCCAGATTTATGCAAATTTTGCATTTTATATTTGATATCTTTAAAAGGCTCTAAATTACTATATGACTGATTTTTAGTCTTAATAGGACATATTGTTCCGTCAATATCAAAAACAAGAACTTTATTTTTTTTAATCATTCTCAAGCTCAGTTAGTAAATTCATAGCATTTAATAAAAAGGCTAGAATTTTTTTTGGGTTTTCAATATGAAGGCTTATCATTGAAATAAATAATGATAACTCTATTACCCTTACGAATTGCAAATTGATTTTATTTTGCTTACAGTAGTTTTGGAAGATTGTCTTAAATTCATTTTCAAATTTTATTTTATTTTTACAAAGGGTGATATTTAATTGAGTATCAAAATTGCACTCGAATAATTCATGATTTAAAACATCGTAACCACCAAGTATGGAATGGCTAAACTTTGCTAGGTCATAAAGGGGGTGCATATAAAGCTCATCTTCCTTTGAAGCTCCTTTAGGATCTATTAAGCGAAAAATATTTAATTTATCATCGAACAGTATATTTGAGAAGCAAGGATCACCGTGTGATTGTGCAAGATAAGTTGCTGGATATTTTTTATCATAATCATTTAATAATTTAACTGATCTTTTACATAAGCTTTTAATATCAATTAATGAAATTGATAAAAAATATTTATTAATCTCAACTCCTATTGAAGTAGAGAGGAACTCATCAATCCTTAAGTTTGTTTTGTTAATAATAGTTTTTTTAAAAAAAGATGATGCATCTTTTTTTGAAATATCTTTTTTTTCTCGTGAATGGATATATTTAAAAAATAGACTAGTCAAATTAGAGAATGAATCTTTAGTGAATGATTGATTAATATATTGAATTGAAACATCAGGAACAAATATTCTTTCCATCTCATATGATGATGTTCCGTCCACCTTATTGTTCTTATAATTAAATGTAGGTACGATAAATTGCTTCATTCGAGATGAAAGTAAATGATAAAAATTATATTCATTAAATAATTTAGTTTTATCTTTAGATATTTTTTTAATGCTATCGGGTAATAATTTAATTGAATTAAAAGATCTTGTTCCAGTAGCTGTCCATAGAAAATCAATAAACGATCTCCAATCTGAAAGGTCATAAAAAGTGTTATTTAAGTCTCTTACAGTATTATCAAAGTGAGGAATAAATTCATTAGCAAAGAAAGTCTTGTTAGGTAAAGTTAAGTAATCATTGATCAGAATTTCTTGATCAAGTAAAAGGGCAATTCTTTTATCATAGGTATTTACAAAGCTGACGGGTTCAAGAGACAATTTGCACTTTTCGATGAGAAGATCAAGTTTATCAATATTTTTTGGGGCCATATAAGAGGGAATAATTAAATAATGATAATTGGTCTGTTCAGATGAAAATGATTCTAGAGACTTTAAGTCCTCATTCGACTTTATATGAAAAACATGATTAAAATTAGAAATTACTTTTTCATTAAAAAAATATTCACTTATTTTATTTTTGCGGTGTGAAATGTTAGAAAAGTAATATGCGCCAGTTAATGAATTAATCTGACTAGGAACATCAAACCTATCGTCATATATAAAAATAATTTTATTATTCATACAATCATGTCCCTTTAATACTATCTTTATACTTTACAAAAATGATAATCGCCATAGAAATAATCCAATAAAAAGTTAAGCACAAGAGCCAAGAGCCTATAATATTCGTCGAAAATTCTGATATGTTGGTTTGTGGTAATAAAGAATAATTTATATTTGATTGTAAAAGAGAAAAAATGTTACTGTCAGCGACATTGACACATATATAAATAGTTAAGGCCTCAAATAAATAGATTAATAAAGAAAATGAAAGAATTGAAATAACTTTATTTTTTAAGGACATTTTTAACTTAACCAGTGTAATATTTGTGTTGTACAAAATCTTGAGTAAAAAGTGGGTAAATTTGGAAGATTTTTTTTCAAATAAATAATTATGTATTGTAATTAACATAGGCCCTAAAATCCATAAAATAAAAATCAAGCTGGTCAAAATAAATGCTAACAAATAAAATGATGACAAGTAAAAAGATTCTAGGTCATTATGGAAAAAACAAATATATATAACAATAAAAAATAAAAAAATTGCATCAGCTGATCTTTCTATAATAGTCACTAAAACTGAGCCTAAAAAATTTTTAGAAATTTTTGATAAAATAAATAGTCTATAGACTTCTGCAAGCTTAAAAGGAGTTATTAAAATCAATAATGCTGAATTGAAATAAAAAAGTGCTAATGAACGAAATTGAAGGTTTAATAAAGGTCTTGCAATAATTGCTAATCGAAATAGTCGCAATAAATTAGATATCGAATAAAAAATAAAAATTAAAATTACTTGATTAAATGATAGGCTAAAATTTTGAAATATATTATAGTCTCCATTTTTATTTATAAACACTGTAAAAATGATAATCGTTAAAAAAATTGAAAAGAATATAAATTTATAAGAAAATGGAAAAATCAGGAGAGGGTTTGTTTTATTTGTACTCATTTATCTTGTCATTTTAAATTTTAAATCGTTACTAGATCGCTAAGAAAGGAACTTCGGTAAAAGTAATATTAAAGCTCATTAAAGTTTTAATTCTAAACATTTATTAGCTGTATCTAGTATTCTTATCTGTTTAATTTTAAAAAGTTTTGGTATAAATTCATTTGCATTTTCATATGAACCCACAGAGAGAAATGAATTAGGGCAATAATACATATAATCAGCATCAAAATGACTTATTGGAGAGCGTTTTATATATTTTTCAAAAGTTTCGTATTCTTTTGGCTCAAGTAAACTTGGTCTAAATCCTAATATTGAACCCGACATATAATGTGATTGCGGGCCACGATCGAAAGGAAAAATTGCGATCTTATCAGGGTGAAAAACTTTATGGTATCTAGCAGTAATAGCCCAATTATAATTATCAAACTGTCTAAACAACATATGATCAATAGTCTTAATAGACACTTGGTAAAGAGATATTATACTAATAACTATTACAGAAAATTTTAAAATATTTTTATTTTTAAACTTCTTCGATTCCATCAATGAATTTATATAAATAATTAAAATAAAATAAATGGATAATATAACTGGAAATGAGTAGTAGTCATGATGAACAGATGAATCAAACATTGAATAACCACCAATAATAATAAATAAAATATTTATTATTATTAATTTTTTTTCATAGCTACCAAGCGAAATTTTACTTTTATAATGTATGAAAAAAATAACTAGGAATGATACAAATGTGAATAATGGTAAATGAAAATCTGATACATAACCTAGTAACATATTCCAATACTCTACATTAAGCAATGAGTCAAAAAGAACTCTATCTTGAAAGATTTGAACAGTGTCAGCTCCAAACTTTACTCTCAATTGTGTATTGGTATAGAAAATAAATGCTGGAGCAATAATTAAAAAAGGAGCATAAAAATATCTTAAGAAAGCATCCTTAAAGGAATGCTTCTCAAGAATAACTAATGGGTAAATCAATGCAAATAATAAGTAATATGGTCGAATAGCAGCTGAAAATGAAAGCAATATAAAGCTTAAAATTAAAAATCTTTCGCTAATGTTTGTAGCTGTATTTTTTTTAGGTTGGTAATAAAAAGAAAGTACAAGTAATGAGGAGATTAAAAACAAAAGAGCTGTAATTTCTTCATGAACAATTTGGTGGAAAAATAAAAATCCAGGTATTGTAGTAAATAAAATAAAATTTATAAGATTATATCTACCATATAAACTTAACGAGACAAGCATTAATGCTGAAATTAGCAATGCTTGAAATAATCTAGTGGAATATAAGGTTTTTGTAGCAACTTCACTCATAGAAAATATAAAAATTTCATTAGTAATTTTTTGGTTTTCTGGTTGCTGAAATTGAACCATATTAGGTCCCCATTTCAATTTAATTTGAATTAGCTTTTTTCCATCACATTCATAATTGATAGGATTATTATTGAGAACAAAAGTTAGAGTCCCCACCCCTTTTTTACATTGTGAGCCTAGCTGAAACCATAGTAACTTATCCCTGTTTTCTGATAAATTTGTAAATAAATGGGGGTAAAGTTCAAAATTAAAACCATACAAAACATTACCATTATCATTATCATTATCATTTTTAATGATTTTAGTAATATTAATAAGATCTGCACCTGGAATAGTATTTTGTAGGTTTATTGGTCCATTATTAACAAAATCAGGCTTTGTCTTGTACATTGGTGATAACAATGAAGAAAATTTTCCAGCAATATATGGAAAGATTGGGAAAGGAGCTTCCATATAGGCTTTACCAACTTTATTACGGGTGGCATTATATGTCGGATTTTTAAAATCTTGGCCATCTTCATAATTTTCAATCACACTCATAACTAGTGAATTTCTCCATGGGTGATCTGCTCTTATGTCAAAGTTCCCAATATAACTAAAAATAATTAAGTTAAATATAAAAACTCCAAGTACAACTAATATTTTATTTTCTAATAATTTCAAATAAAAACCCTGTAAAAAAATTATATAATTTGATTTATTTTTTCTTGATTATGGATAGATGTTATCATAAACAAATATTACTTAAGAAGTTAAAGAGAGTAATAAATATTTATTACTATAGGTCAGAGTCAATATCTTCCTACTATACATATCAAAATATATCGCAATAAGATTCCTATTCGTTATTTAAGGGTAGTATATTCCCAATATATATATCATAAATACCATCAAATATTATGAGAATGATAATATTTCGGTATGGATGAATCAAAAATTATGAACAGATATTTAGCAAAAATAATATATATTATTTTAGGTATTTTTTTAACGAAATACATATTTGAAAAACTTGGAAGTCAAGTTCTTATAATAGATATTGTATATAAAATTGAGTATTTATTTGCTTTTATATTATTTTTACTTTCTCATTTAGTAAGAGCATATCGAATATCAAAACTTATGCCTGTACAGCCTAAAAGTTTTGTAAATTTAATTTGTGCACAATATTTAGGTAACAGCTTAAACCTTTTGCTTCCATATAAACTTGGAGAAGCCTTTAGATTCATATTAATAAGTAAATGTTATGAGAAGAAAAATTTGATAATTATTATTTTGTTAATTTTTGAAAAATTTTTTGATTTTATTTTTTTATTAACTGTTTTTATTATACTTTTATGGGTCAATAACACAAACTACATATCAGAATTACTAATCCAACACTTTGTTTTTTTATGGTTTCTTTTAATCTCTATTACATTGGTTATTTTTTATCTTAAAAATTTTAGATACAATAAAAACAGATCAATTAAACTAATTAAAAAATTAAATATTATTATTGCATCGAAAAATATTGTAAAAAAAATATTTATAAAAACAAATTCGATGCTATCAATCTAACTATACTAATTTGGATTTTGGAAATTACTTCTTTTCTGATTCTTGTTGGAAAGTTCAATAATCTAGCAAATGAGGTCATTAGGTCTATTTCAATTTTTATTTCGTCGATTTTACCTGCTGGACCTCTTGCTTTTGGTGGAACTCATTTAGGAGAGTACTGGTCTTCATTTTTACTATCGAAGAACCCTGACTATAGTCTTGTAAATGAATATACTGCAGTTATATTTTTACCTTCAGTAATTTTTGGATTAATTTTTTATTTGACAAAAAAACTTTGGTATAAAAAATAATTTATTCCCAATCCTCTTTATTTTTATTTTTCCAATGATTAAATGCTTGATGAAGTGTGTATTTAAATTTGTATTTATTATGTATTAAAAATGAGGGCTTAATAAGATTTGATTTTGTTAGTTTTCTTATCCTTACAGGGCTAATTACATTATTTATTGATAGTAATCTACTTATTAACTCAAAACCATATGAAATCGTTGATAATATAAAAAATGGTAGATTAATCATTGGTGGTTTTATTTTTAATACTTTACTAATTGTTTTTACATAATCATTTATAGATGGATTTGGCCAATAAGAGGCATTATAAATAACCCTTGAATCCAGTCTACCTTTTATTTGATTTGACATTACCCATGTAATCATATTTAAAAGCTCATCAATATATACGCCAGCCTTTCGTGTATTCTTATTGCCTGTATAAAAAAATATTTTTTTATCGATAGCTTTAACTAGCCTTGTCATATTACCCCCTTCACCTGAACCATAAACAATTCCTGGCCTCACTATCTGAAGTATTTTATTTTTTGCATTTTTTTCAAACCACATTAAATGAATTTTTTCTGAAATTAATTTTGAGTTTCCATAGGGAGTTACTGGGCATGGAAGTGATAATTCATCTTTAATTTTTTCTGAAGGCCCATACGGAGCAATTGAGCTTGAAAAAATAATTTTTTTACATTTTACTTTTTCTGCAAAATCACAAACATTCTGAGCGCCACGTATGTTTGTTTCATAATATTCCTCAAGTCTATGTCCTGGCTCTCTATGAATTGCAGCTAAATTTATTATCAATGATACTTTATCACCATTAGTAAAATCTGATATAGGTCTTCGAACATCTCCCCTTACATAATGTATTTTATTATTCTGTTCCAGATTGGCTTTTGAATAATTTGAATTGTCTTCAATTGACTTTATATCAAAAAGAACGATTTTCTTTATAAGTGGATCTTTTAAAGTTTTTTCAGCATAGGATAGTCCAATAAAACCTATTCCACCAAAAATTACAATACAACTCATGAGATGCTATTTTTTTCTTTAGAAGTTTTTTTAAGAACAAAATAAACTTCAGTAGCTGGAATAATAAATGAAAAGAATTTTTCATAAATTCTTGGAAATTTATTGCATATATATTCAAATCCAATAATCTTATATGGATTAATTTTTACTTTTTTTCTCCACGAACACTCTGCCTGCCTAAACGATATATATGCCAAAGTTTGCTGAAGAGATATATTACCAATGTAATTGTATTGACTACTCATTTTAGAATTTTGCACACAATATCCCATAGACCTTGAACTAAAGCTATGTTTAATGGTTGGATCTGTAAATGAATTATCACAAGAATAATGAGGTGCAACTATCTCAATAGTGCCATTTTCTTTTAGGATTCGATGGCATTCTTTGATAACACTTATAACATCAGATAGATGCGAAATAGAATGCGAGAAACAAATTTTATCAAATCTATTTTTTTCAAATGGCCATGGAAATGCGTCTAGGTCATAATGCAAATCGACACCGGGAAGTTCTCTAAAGTCTACACCAAACGCTCCTTTGATCTTACTTACCCCACAACCAACATCTAATATCTCCATACCCTAATTTGACTCCATATCGATATCACTTCTAACCATCATTTGAACTAGCTCCTTAAATTCAGTATTCGGAGAAAACCCTAACAGAGATTTAGCTTTAGACGTATCTGAAATCAGGGTACTAGTTTTGGTTGGTCTAATAAATTCTTTAGAGCTTCTAACAAATTTCTTTGGATCCAGTTCAACCGACTCAAATGCAATAGAAACAAAATCATTAATTGAGTGCGCTTTCCCTGAACCAATAACATAATCATCAGCATTATTCTGCTGAAGCATCTTCCATGCTGCCTCCATATAATCCTTAGCATATCCCCAGTCAATTTCTGCATTTAAATCCCCCAATACTAATTCTTTTTGCTTTTTTAAATAGATTCTAGCAACACTTTTTGTAATTTTTCTTGAGACGTACTCTGGGGTTCTCCTAGGAGATTCATGGTTAAATAGAATTCCTACTGAAGCATGAATACCAAAATTTTCACGATAATATTTTGTAAAATAATAGGCGGAGGTTTTTGCAATAGCATATGGGCTTTGAGGATTAAATTTCGTACTTTCATTTTGGGTAGCTGTATCAGAAATTCCATACATATTTGATGAGCAAGGCTGAAAAAATCTTATATTTTTATTAATCAATCTCACTAACTCTAATATTTTAGCTACTGCTGAGGAAGTAATATCTGTCGAATATCCGACCATATCATAACTCCATCCCACATGGTCTTGATCAGCTTCATTATATATCTCATCAGGCATAACCGAGCTAATTATTCGATAAAGTGATGTAGAGTCCAACATATCACCATGATGAATAAAAAAGTTCTTATTATAAATTTCTTCATTATTTATAATATGGTTAATATTATCTAAATTACCTGTTGCTGACTTTCTAACCATACCATGCACTTCATAGCCCTTCTCTAATAAAAGATCAGCTAGATAGCTACCATCCTGACCTGTAACACCAAAGATTAATGCTTTTTTCATAATTTTTTACTCTCTTGTATATTAGTCGTTTTATTAGTGAATCTAGCCGGAAGTTTATCAGCCCACTTGAATTTAGATGACTGACTATCAAGAATTAACTCAGAATTCAAAATATTTATTTCAAATACTATACTTATAGTACTGTAATTCTTTTTTTCACCAAACGAATTAACATCAAACTTATCTTGATAAATCCCGACAAGCTTTAGTTGTTTTTTCAACACATTAATACCTAATTCTTCATAAATTTTTCTTATAGACGCCTCTTCTATTGATTCACCTATATTTATTCTCCCCCCCGGAAGATACCATGAATTTTTTAACGGTGGATTATTTCTTTTTAATAATAGAAATTTTTTATTTTTATTAACTATTATATCAACACATACAATAGGAATGTATGAAATGATATCTCTATACAATTTTTCTGGAACAAACAATTATTTTCCTACAATTCTAAAATCAGGTAATGGAACTATGAACTTACCCCCACCATTAAGCCAACTTTGCTCTCTTTTATAAAACTCATCAAAGAAGGCCCATGGCAAAACTAAAAAGTAATCAGGTTTATTTTTTCTAGCTTCTTCTTCTGAAATAATTGGAATCCAAGAGCCAATAGTATACTTTCCATATTTCTCGGGACTTTTTTCTACAGCAGCAGTAATTAATCTTGTATCTAATCCATAATATTGCAATATAACGTTACCTTTGGTTGAGGCTCCGTATACGTATACTGTTTTTCCTAAACCAACTTCTCTCTCAATAAATTCAACACACAATTTCTTATTAATTTCTATCCGTTTCTTAAACTCAATAATTTCTTTTTTACCAATATCTTCTTCAAATGAAATACTGCCATTTACATAATGTCTTGCATAAATTCTATAACTCCCACCATTTACATAATTCTCTTCAATTTTAAAAATTTCTAAACCATTTTTTTCATAAAGGTATTTTAATGATTTTAATGAGTAAAATTCAATATGTTCATGGCATATATTACCAATATCATTTTTCTCAAGCATTGAGGCCAAACACATCAACTGAGCAACAAATATTCCTTCCTCATGCAGCGCGCTAGTTATGTCTTGTATGAATTTATTTGGCTCCTCTAGGTCATAAAACATACCTAATGCAGTTATAACCTTTGACTTACCTAAGCCCCAGCTTTTAGTATATTTGTTGTAATTTTCAATATCCCAAAAATCATTTATTACGAATTTTGTTTTTTTTGAAAGCTCATTCTTTAGATTTTTGGCTGGCTCACAACCGATTTTATTTATGGTTTCGTCGTAGTATTCAAGAAGAGTTCCATCATTCGCACCAATATCTAAAACTACATCACCACTTGATAATTTCACATTCTCTTTTACGCAATTTACAACATCTTTTAATGCATCTTTCATTGTTTGCGTAACACCAGATCTGTACCAGTAAAAACCTGAGTATAAAAGCTCTTGCGGAGCTGTATGACGAAGCTGCAATAGTGAACAATCATCACATAAAGCTAAGTCAAGCGGAGCAATAACACCTGTACCAATTTCATTTTCTGAAACAAAATTGTTTACATATTGGTCACCTAAACTCATCACATCTTTAAGATTGTCAGATTTACATAATCTGCATTTTTTGTGTTCGATAACCTTATTCATTGATTTAAAATCCTTTTAAAAACATTTTTATATTTTTTTGATGAGGAATTCCAACTAAAACGCTTTGAAAATTCAACTGAACTGTTGTGTATTGTAATATTAGAATTATAGTTAGATAAAAAATCTTTGATCTTTTCTGCTAGTCCATGTGCAGAAACATCCTTAACTTTAAAGCCGTTAATACCATCCTCTACTATGTCTCCATCTATACCATCCTCAACATCAAATATAATACAAGGAGTGCCACAAGCATTCAACTCTAGTAACGTTAAATTGCCCGCTCCTCCTCCGTTTGTTATTGGAATGATACCAACCTTAGATTCCTTTATGAGTTCATAAACTTCTTTCTGGTTTTCAATAAACCCTGTAAACCTAATATTTTTTAGATTGAAATTATTTGACATATCCATCAGAATTTTTTTCATAGGTCCGTCGCCAATTATCAAGGTTTTTATTTTTAAATGCTTATCATTTTGAAGGAGGCTTAAGCTTTCTAAAAGCATCTCAACATTTTTATGATCTTTTAATCTCCCAAAATAAACAATATCGTATTTACGCTTCTTTTCATTTGTCACATTTCCTATCAATTCAAATGGAATTCCATTAGGAATAATAGTAACCTTAGCGCGCTTATTTATGCCTATAATCTTTTGTTTTTCAATTTCAGAATCTGTAACTATCTCGGCAATTTGTGAGATAACCCAAACAATAATTTGTTGGAATAAAAAGCCCAACGTCCCAACAAGGAAAGAGTGTTTTCGCCATGAAGAGTATGGCCAAACCTCCCAGTAATCAACTACAATTTTATATTTAAATATCAATTTAAATATACAGATCGGTATCAAATGAAGCAAAGGCCATTGTGCGACCCAAACTATGTCATTTTCTCCTATACTTTTAATATTTCTCAAGATATTCCAAACAAAATTTAATGGCTGTGTCTTTGATCTTTTTCCATCAGCATTGTAGAGGTTTGGTAATCTACCAATACTTCTATATGTAATATTTTCTATATCTATCACATTCTTTGATTGAGGCCATGCTTTATATGTGTACCAAACAAATGAATAGTTATCTTTATTATTTAATCGACTGATTACTTCAAATAAACGCCTTTGACCACCGCCCTTTATAAAGGGAAATGAAACATCATATATTCCTGCTATCTTAATCATAAAATTCTTACAGTCATTTTAATGGGTAAATTGAGATATGTTTAAAAAAAACTTATACTCTTTTTATTTTAATATATCGTTTAATATTTGGATAAAAGTATCAGCAACATATCGCAATTCTTTATCAGTAATTACAGCGCTCGTTGGGAGATAAAAACTTGTTGAAGAAACTAAATTAGCATGCGGACAATCTTCCGCTTTTACGGTCCCATCTTTAATAAATATCTCTTGGAGATTGAAAGGAATAAATCCATTCCTAGTATCGACCCCCTTCTCTCTAAGTTTAGAGGTTATTAATTCACGTTTACTCAAAAGTTCTCCTTTCAGTCTAACTAAATACATCCAGATTACGTTTTTTGCCCAAGATTTTTGTTTAGGTAAAATTAAAAAATTATCAAAATTAGCGAGTTCATTGTTATAAAATTCTGCAATCTCTATTCTCTTTTCGACTAAGTGACTCACATTTTTCATTTGCGCACACCCCAATGCAGCCTGCACATTTGTCATGCGATAATTAAAACCAACAGTATCATGCATGAATCTATTCGTTGCTCCAAAAGCTAAGTTCTTTAAACTGCGTGCTTTATTAGCTATAGCCTCATTGTCAGTAGTAATCATTCCACCTTCACCGGTCGTTATAATCTTGTTAGCAAAAAAACTAAAACACCCAACAGAGCCCAACGACCCAACTTTTCTGCCCTTATATTCTGCTCCGTGAGCCTCAGCACAGTCCTCAAAAACTAATAAATTATATTCCTTTGCTATTTTGGCAACAGGATCCATATCGGTAGGATGTCCAAACAAATGGACGACCATAATGCCACGAGTTTTACTAGTAATTTTTTTTACTAATTTATTTGGGTCCAAAGTTAGTGTGTCTGGATCAATATCTATTGGGACAGGCTTGGCACCTAAATATAAAACTGCAAAAAAAGTTGCCATGTTAGTTAAGGTTGATACAAGTACTTCATCTCCTGGCATTATTCCCGCTGCAGCCATCCCTAAATGAAGTGCGGTGGTTCCGTTGCTGCATGTCACTGCATATTTAGTCCCACAAAAACTTGCAAATTCACTTTCAAACTCATCTAAATAAGATCCATAAATTCCAGAAATAGCAGAATTCATAACTGCTTTCGTTGTATATTCAACTTCTAGCTGCCCAACAAAGGGTTTGGAAACAGGAATTTTCATAAATGATTTAGCTTACGGATTTCTTATTTAAAAAACGTATTTTATCATTATCGCCTAGATATGGCCCTTGTTTTATTTCAATGATCTCCGACTGCTCCAGCATTACAAAGCCATGACCGCACTTATTAAGCAGTATAATGTCCCCTTTGTATAAAATATTATTACTATGAAAAATTTGGTCATTGTTGTAAAAGTCAATTCTAACTTTTCCTTTTCTTATAACAAGAACTTCGTTAGTAAATGATATTGTTCTGTCTATCTTTTTATGAATATGAGGTTGAATCTCATAACCTTTGCCTCTTTTCATGTATCCAAGCTGAAGAGAATCATTACTATCTGTTATGAAATCGATACTTGAATCAGGCATTTTGAAATCAGATCTGATAATAATTGCTGCCAAATCATTTTCTACAAATATTTTTTCAATCATTTAACAATCCTTAGTTGATATAGCCTACAAATAAATAGCAATAATGATGAGATCAAGAGAGCAGAGGCTGCACCAGAGGCACCATAATAAGGTATTAAAATAAAAAACGACAAAATGCTTATCACAAGAAAAATAACAGAACCACTCCATATGGATTTATCTTTATGTTCTGAATAAAGAGTGTACTGAATTAATGCAGCAATTGAAAAGAAAAATTGGCCAAAAAAAATAACAAATAACAAATTTAAATCAATCATATAGCTTGTTTTTCCTATATATTGATCAAATATTGGTAGGGATAAATAAATAAAAGCTAATGACAAACACCAAAAAGGTATTGATAAGAAAATATACTTATTTGTTAATTTAATCTTATTTTTTTTATTTTTTTTAAGGATGAGCGGAATAAAACTAGCAACAAAAACTGCCTCAAATAACGACTGTATACCCATAGCAAAATTAAAATAATATCCATATAAGGATAATTCCGATGAGTCAAAAAAATAAGTAATAATATATTTATCAGCAATAAAAGGTGTTCTTATTGATAGGGAAAGAATAATAAATGGCAATAACCTTTTGTAGTAACTAGCTAAATGAAATGTAAAAGCCTTCTTTCTTTGGCTTAAAATAGTTTTAACAAATACTCTGTTTTGCCAAAAGCATAAGATAGTGCACCCTAAAAGCCCAATTAACCATAACATTAAAATAATAAAAATATTAGTGCCTGAAAGGTAAAAAGATATTCCAATCGTTATCGCCATCCAGCATGCAGATTTTATAAATAATATTAAATTAGCTGATATTATTTTATTTACATAAATAGAATATCTATAGAACTCAAAAGTCAAATGTTCTAGGATTAATATGAGGGAGGTAATAAAAAATATATAGCTATTATTAATTATCGATAATAGGAAAGAAGTTAAAATTATCACAACATAAACTAAAAGATGAAATTTCCATTGCTTATATATCGCATGAATTGAATCAAGGTTTTTATTTTGGATGTAGTCTCGTAGGGTTAAATTATAAATCTCTGCACCAACAATCAATACCAAGTAGTTTATTGATGCAACAATAATAATCCATCTTCCAAAATCGTAAGCTGTTAATTCCTTAGCTAAAAATATTATGAAAAAAAATTTAGTAGCTAGTGTTAAGGCTCGAAGCATGAATGAAATTGAAATGCCATTATGCTTTATTTGATCAATCCAAATACCATTTAACTTCATGGGATCAATCCAAATAAAGAAACCCCTTCCCTTTTAACGTTTGATATAACCTGACTTCGCCTAAAACCCTCTTCATTAAATCCAGATTTTAATAAAGTTTTGATAGAGCCTAAATTGCTAGAATAAGCACCAGCTGTAATTTTTTTTATTCCCATTGAGAAACCATATTCACATAATTTGATAATTGCATGAGATGCTATACCTTTTCTGTGATAGCTCTTATCACCAATGAAAAAACCTATATCTGCTGTCATATGATTAGGATTTATTGGTCCTAATTTTATATTTCCTATATGGGTATCACTCAGTGAATGAATAGCATAAAATAAAATATCTCCTTTTTTAATTTGACTGGCAACATAATCCTTTAAGATAGAGATGTTAATTTCATTAAATCTTGTTTCGAGGAATTTATTTATATCCGGGTCATTCAACCAAGCTAGATACCGATGTGAAACATGTTTAAGGCTTATTGGCTTAAGTATGCAAAAATTAGTAACTAAGACCTCCAATGTATTATGCTTAATATTTATCATTTATAGTCCTTAAACATTAATAACTTAACTCCAGCCTTAATGAATATCGGGGCTTGAGTATTGAAAATATCAGTCCAGATACTTGAATATTGCGAATGAACCCAATCAAGTCCAAATGAATATACTTTTCCATTGAAACCGAATTTATTAGCAAATATTAATGAGGAACTATTAATACTCATGAGGATTAAATTTGGTGGGAGATTATTAAAGATTATCTCAGTAGGATTATTGCCAACATTGACCGGAATGAAATTAAATCTTTTATAATACTTATTGAAGTCATCAATACTCTCAGAGGGATGAAGCTTGATAAAACACCTCTTTACTCCAAGGCTTTTAATCGACTTTAACATTGCATTAATAAGCGAATAAAATTCTTTTTTACTTGTTATTCTATGAAGTGGTTGAGAAATAAATAATAGTGATTTATCCTTAGCTAAACCATCAAACAAATTATTAAATCGAAAAGGAACCCCTAAATCATTTATATTAAAAATTATTTGCTTTGCATTTTTAATTGGTTCTTGCAATAGTTCAGGACAAATTACATAAAGTGTTCCATTCAAATAATTTCCTGAATGCAAATTTCTACTTGGGATGGTTAATCGAACATTATATTTAAAACTGATATATATAATTTTTAATATCTCTCTAACCAAATACATAAATGAGATTTTCTGTAAATAATAGGTAACCATACCTTCATCAAAGAAATTGATTTTATTAAGAAAGCTATTTTTTTTTAGGTAAGTGTAAATAGCATTATTTACTGGATATAAAATTTCAGATACCCATAAATTACATTTTGATTTTATATTTTCTTTAATTATAAATAAGCTTTGCTTTAAATTTGTATAATTTCTATTATTAGGAATATAAATTATTTCGATTATTTTGGGTGTGCTAAGTTTATATTTACTCTCACAAAAAATGGTAGTCTTATTTTCCCCTAAAAAAATAGATTTATTTTGAGTGATAATTTGTGAAACTATTAATGCTTGTAAAGGACTAGAAATTAATACTATGTTATGCATAATTTAAATTATTTTATAAGATCCCAGCGAATGCTAATCATTGTAAACATCAATAAATTTACGTAAAAAACATATGGGATCCTAAATGTGGCGCAAACTAAATTAGTTATTAAGAATGCATAAAAAATAGCTTTGCTTAATTGGTTTTTTTTACAATTAAGTATAATCGCAGCTAATAAAGTAAATAAACCATATAGACCAAAATATTTAAAAAAATCTAAATATAACGAATGTGAGTCTGAAAAATTCCTTAAATCATTTAACAAAATATTTTTAGTTGTAAAATCACTCCCAAATATTACTTCTACAAAATTAAAACTCCTGAAATAAAGTATATTTTTTTCCCACACATCATATCGCCCTGAAAGGAAACTCCTGAAATTAAATTTATCGGTATAGAAAAATGTTTCTATCAATATAAGCCCTAGTATCGATAGAATAATTAACGCTAACATCCACACCATAAATGTCTCTTTGTACAACTTTTTATAGCCTAATCTAAGAATACTGCTCTTATGCATAAATAAAAAATATACGCCAATTAAAATAAACCCAGACCTCGATTGAGTCTTAAAAAGAAGTACTAAAAGTACAATATAGGCTAGACACTCTAACCATCGAATACTTATGAATTGGCGCATTACTCTTGGGAGTAAATCTTTATTATGAAGAAGTATAATCATAAATGCTATAGCAAATGCAAATTCATTTGGTCCTCTCCCAAGAAGTATACTATTCAACCTTCCGTCAGATAACTCAATAGATGAATAAAAAAATAAAGAGACAAAAAAATGAATTAAAAAAAAAAGGATTCCAACCTTTAGGAGTGATAACTTTGTTTGATCACCAATAAAACCTAGTATAAAAAGACTTAATAATGGGATTATGAATTTAGCAACTTCTATATAACTCACAAAGCCATTATGAATATAAGTGTAGAAAGTCATAAAGCCCAAATATAAAATAAAAGGGATTGATAATAACGTGATCGAACTATTAATAGAAAATTTCATACCTTTCTGCCCCTATTATGCAAAACCATATTTCAACGAGTCGTAAAATGTATTATCTATAATAAATTTCCCTTTTAAAACTCTTCAAGTCTAAAGCTTGTAGTAACAATTATATGGCAAATTTTAAAATCATAAGGTTTGTGCATAATTTAATTTATTCAAAGATAGTTAATTAAGATATCTTCGAAGCAATAGAAGCCATATGAAATTCATTTGTTATTCTTCTTATATATCTAATTAAGCCTCTTGAATCCTGAATGGCACACGGGTCCATCAAGGTAATCTTCTATATTTTTTTCCTTTTCCTCAAAATATTTTATCTCCTTGAATAATTTTTCTAAAATATCAAAATATCTATCAATATATTCTTGCTTGTGTTCGGTACAAACATAAATGCTATTACCAACTAAAAATTTATTTTTAAGCATCTCCTGAGTAATATAGGTCTTATATTCAATAGCGCTATCGCTAACAAAAGTGTAACCCGAAAGGGATGGAAGTCCCCATTGTTCAATTTTAAGCCCATGGAGATTAGCTAGCTTTTGAAGCCTATCTCTTATCATTAAACCAATATTAGTAATAATGTCCCATGATTTTATTCTCTCCATTTCCTCTAAAGTTTTTAGAGCTGCTGTTGGACCAATTCTCTCCGTCCAAAATGTACTGCTAATAAATGTAGATTGTGCTGCCTCCATAATTTCTCTTTTCCCAATAACTGCAGTTATTGCGTAACCGTTACCTAATGCCTTACCAAACATTGCCATATCTGGTTCAACATTAAATATTTTATGTAACCCACCTAAAGATTGTCGAAAACCAGACGTGCACTCATCAAAAATTAAAATAATATTTTTTTTACTAGCCAAGGCTCTTACCTTTTGAAGAAAATTATCCTTTGGCCCTTTATTTCTTGAGACTTCCATCTTAATAATACCAATATCATGCATTTCAATTAATTTTGTTAACCCATCAATATCATTGTATTTGAAAGGAAAAACAGTACCTTTGAGATTCCTAGGAACTCCATTAGGCTCTAAACCAGGCAATAAATGGCCGTCCAAACCCTTATCATCGGCAATATTTGCAGATAAATACCAGTCATGCCAACCATGGTAACCACATACTGCTACATTATCTTTTCTGCTAGATGCCCTTGCAATTCTAATAGCAATTGAATTAGCTTCACCACCTGATCTGCATAATCTAACCATATCAGACCATGGATGAAGCTCAACAAGCTTTTCTGCAAGACAAACTTCCTCAGGGCAATTTAAAGTTGACATATTTCCTTTCTTTACTGTTTCTTGAACTGCCGCATCAACCGCATGATTTCCGTAACCTAGGATATTTGTACCAATTCCCATAATCGACATATCTATAAATTCAGTTCCATCTAAATCCCAAACTTTACTTCCCTTAGCTTTACTAAAATATGTAGGCCACTTTGATGGTAGAAACATTTCCGGCCTTTTTGAAAGAAGCATATTCCCTCCTGGAATAACACTTTTAGCTCTTTTCCATAACTTTTGGCCATTATCCATAGAAGCCCCCTCATTCCTTTTTATAGAAATATTTTTATCAAATAACTTTGGATTTTGTAGTTGGAGTTTTAATACTTTGTGCCAGTCAAAAAAAATATCAGGGGAAAAATACCTAAATACCTCTTTAATTACTTCCAAATCTACCTTTTCATCAACAGTCCATCTATACCTAGAGAGATCTTCATTATTACAAATACAAAAAGTTTTAAATAAAGCGGAATCTCTAATAAACGGGGTAACGTGTTCACGATCAAATTGCTTTTTGGCTAATTTTTGCGTACGCTCAAGGGTTTCTAATGTAAACATTTCTGCATCAAGTCCATCAGGGAGTGACGGTGGATTTGAGTTACTAATATAGTCTAGTTTTTTTTCAAAAAATTTTTCAATTAATGAATCAACTAAACAAGCATCAATTAAGGGGCAATCCCCTGTTATTCTAATAACATATTTTGCTTTAAATTTTATTGCTGCCTCGTAATATCTTGCCAAGACATCATTCTCACTCCCTCTGTATACATCAAACCCTAAAGTTTTCACATGATCTGCCAACAAATTGTCTGCATCGGATATAGTGGTGGCTAAAACTATCTTATCAATTCTTTTTGATTGGTTTAGCCTTCTTAATAAAATAGATATTAGTGAACTTCCATTGATATCACTCATCACCTTGTTAGGCAAACGAGATGAGCTAGAACGTGCTTGAATTATAGCAACAACACTCACAAGCTAGCCCATTTCGCGGGGTTTAATAACATAGGGTCAATTTTTGGAAAATTTGGCATACTGCTAACACTTCGATTGGTTGATTTTACAATATCAATAAGCTGTGCCGAATTTTCCACCCCAATTACTACCCCATCAATTAAGAGGCAATTATTAATAAAACATAAGCAGCCTTCAAGTGGTGTCAGGTCATTCTTATTTAGCCATTTATGCCATTCATTCCAAATACTATTAAATTGATCAAATTTTTTAGGTCTATGTTCTTCTTTCATTAGAAGTAAGCCCTGCAGGAAAATAGATCTAACATGTACTTCAACTTTACTTTTCTTTAAGGTCTCTATACAGCCAGATGTAATTAAATCAGTATCAATAATATTAAGTGGGGTTTGTGCAATATCGAAATCATACTTTCCACATAACCTAATTATTTCCTTTGAAGAGTATGAAGATATACCTATTTTTTTTGTTAATTTCATTTTCTTAAGGTCGTTTAGAAAATGAAAAATATCCTCTTCATTTCCATTAACAATAGTTTCAGTATTATGTATTAAAATAGCCTCTAATTGATCTATTTTTAATTTTCTTAGTGAATTCTCAACATCAGATAAAATCATGCTAAATGCATTATTTCCTTGTATATTTTGTGGATTAATTTTTGTAATTACTTCGAATTGTTTTATCCCCGTCTTGCCCAATACTGATTCGCAGTCACCGTAATCAATTGCTGTATCAATTTTCCTAAATCCATTCAGAAGTGCTGTATCTAAAATTTTCTTTACTTCATGTTCCTGCGTTTTTCCATAGATATTTGAAACTCCATAATTTAAACCAAACTGTGCTGTACCCAATATAAAATTCATTAAGTAAAAATCTCAGTTAAAATTCCAATGACATAGTCTTGCTCGTCTTGGGTAATACTGGAAAAAATTGGCAAGCTTATGGCATTCCTATAGTAATGCTCAGAGACTGGAAAGTTGCTTTCATCAAAACCATATCTATCAAAATATGGATGCCTATAAACCGGTATGTAGTGAAGATTCACTCCAATATTAGATTTACGCAAAAAATTGAACGCGGTAGCATGATCTATATTAGTTCGATTATTATCAATACATATTATATAAAGATGGTACGAGGAATAAGTCTCTTTTTTTTGAAATGGTAGATTAAGAGGTAATTTTGCTAATCTATTATTATAATATTCTGCAATTTCATGCCTTTTATTTATAAACGTTTCAAGCTTGCTTAGCTGACTTATACCAAGAGCGGCTTCAATATCATTCATTCTGTAATTAAAACCAAGATACTGCTGCTCATAATGCCAAGGTCCAGGTGATGAAAATTTAAATTCAGCGCTTTCTTTGGTTATTCCATGGCTTCTAAAAAAATTCATTTTTGATGCTAGAGTACTGGAATTAGTAACAGCCATTCCACCCTCACCTGAGGTGATAATCTTTACCGGATGGAAACTAAATACAGTAATATCACTAAATTCGCACCCTCCAATAGGTTTATTTCTGTAATACCCACCAATAGCATGCGAGGCATCTTCAATAATTCTAAAATTATATTTTTTTGCTAATTCGTAAATTTCTGCCATGTCACATGATTGCCCAGCCAAATGAACTGGTATGATTACTTTAGGTAAAGTATTGGTTTTTTCAGCAAGTAACAATTTTTTCTTTAAGCTATCAAGGCAGATATTATATGTATCTTGATTGATGTCTAAAAAATCAACTTTTGCTCCACAATATAATGCGCAATTAGCAGATGCTACAAATGTTATTGCAGAGGTCCAAACTATGTCTCCAGACCCCACACCAAGAGAAAGACAAGCAATGTGGAGCGCTGAGGTAGCACTATTAGTTGCAACTCCGAATTCCGCACCGCAAAATTTACTTATTTTTTTTTCGAATTCTGGTACTAGTGGTCCTTGAGTTAAAAAATCAGATTTTAACGCTTTAATAACCGCAGAAATATCTTCCTCAGAAACATCTTGACGTCCATATGGAATAAAATTTATCAAAACTATATTGATCCTATTTCTTTAATATTTGAATTAACCCAATTTCTCAGCCAATCCACTGTCATCCATTCATTATTATTTTCGCTTGAGTAAACAAAGTTTGCCTTAACTCTTTTTCCATCCTTAATTCTTTTTTTGTCATCAGACCAATTGTTAATTTGAGGTAATATTTTAAAATAATTGTTGTATTCGTATGTATACATTGAGTCTTCAATGCCTATCATTTGCTCGTGTAACTTCTCTCCGGGACGAATTCCAACTATATCAATTTTGCTTTCAGGAGCGACAGATTTTGCAATCTCTGTAACTTTCATAGATGGAATTTTTTTTACATAAATCTCTCCACCAACCATGTCACTAAATGCATCCCAAACTAACTCAACTCCCTGTTCAAGCGTAATCATAAACCTAGTCATTCTTTCATCAGTAATCGGTAAAATACCTTTTTTTCTCTCGGAGAGAAAAAAGGGGATTACGGACCCACGTGACCCTAATACATTTCCGTACCTAACTACGCTAAAAGTAGTATCGTGTGAGCCCGTATATGAATTGCCTGCAACAAATAGTTTGTCTGATGCTAGCTTTGTTGCGCCATACAAATTAATTGGAGAGCTAGCTTTGTCTGTAGAAAGGGCTAACACTTGCTTAACTTTCTTATCAATTGCTGCATCAATAAGGTTCATTGCACCAATAATATTAGTTTTTATACATTCAAAAGGGTTGTATTCAGCCGTTGGAACAATTTTGGTTGCTGCTGCATGAACGACATAGTCAACCCCATCCAATGCCCTATAAAGTCGTTCTTTATCCCTAATATCACCAATAAAAAATCTAACATTACTATTGTTTTTTAATTTTTTAGCCATTTCCCATTGTTTCATTTCATCTCTTGAGAAGACTATTATTTTTTTTGGCTTGTATTTTTCTAAAGTCATTGGGATGAATGTATTCCCAAATGAACCTGTCCCACCTGTAACTAAAATCGTTGAGTTTTCAAGCAAGATATTTGCTCCTTTATTTAATTGCTAATTTATTCTTTTCAGCTCTATAGTCATGATCCACCATTTCACTGACAAGCTGGTCAAAGCTTATTTTTGGCTTCCATCCTAGGATTTTTTTTGCTTTGGAGGAATCACCACACAAAGATTCTACCTCTGCCGGCCTAAAGTAAGTACTATCAATACTAATAATAACATTTCCTTGCTGATCCACAGCAACTTCATCAAGTCCCTCTCCACTCCAATTTAAATGCATATCTAATTTTTTAGCGACTAAATTGACAAATTCTCTTACTGAATACTGATGCCCTGTAGCAATTACAAAATCATCTGGTTCGTCATGCTGAAGCATTAGCCATTGCGCTTCAATATAATCTGTTGCATGACCCCAATCTCTTTTTGAATCCAAATTTCCTAATGTTAGTGATTCTTGGAGGCCAAGTTTTATTTTCGCCATCCCTTGAGTTATTTTACGAGTAACAAAGGTTTCTCCACGTCTTGGGCTTTCATGATTAAATAAAATGCCATTACAGGCAAACATTCCGTAAGCCTCTCTATAATTAATCGTCATCCAGTATCCGTAGAGTTTGGCAACACCGTAAGGACTTCTTGGATGAAATGGGGTGGTCTCAGACTGCGGAGACTCCTTAATAAGGCCATACAATTCTGACGTTGATGCTTGGTAAAATTTAGTTTTTTTGGTTAAACCCAATATTCGTATTGCCTCCAATACCCTTAAAACACCTAGAGCATCAGAATTAGCAGTATATTCTGGCTCTTCGAACGATACGGCAACATGGCTTTGCGCAGCTAAATTATAAATCTCATCAGGCTTAATTTTTTGTATAATCCTAATCAAACTTGAAGAATCCGTCATATCTCCATGATGAAGAAAAAAATCCTTTTCGAAATGATCCGAGTCGAAAAAGATATGATCAATTCGCGACGTATTAATTAGAGAAGTTCTTCTCTTAATTCCATGAACTACATAATTTTTTTTCAACAGAAATTCAGCAAGGTATGAACCATCTTGTCCAGTAATCCCAGTTATTAGAGCGACCTTCTTATCGTCCATATGTATCCTCAATTCTTATAATATCGTCCTCCCCAAGATATGAGCCCGATTGAACCTCAATAATGTGCAGCATCTCTTTAGTTTTATTTGCAATACGGTGTATCTGATTTTTTTCAATGAAAGTAGATTGATTTGTTAATAGTTTAAACGATTTTTTATCTTTTGTGATCATTGCCTCCCCCTTGACTACCACCCAATGCTCGGAGCGCTTTTGATGTCGTTGAAGGCTAATAGATTTTCCTGGGTCAATCTGAATACGCTTTACCTTAAAAACATCACCCTCCTCTAGAGTTTCAAACGACCCCCAAGGACGATTGACTCGATTATGATTAGTCAATAAATCCTCATGATCTTTTTCTAAAAATTTAACTAAATTTTTAATTGATTGTGGATCATGTTTGTTGGCGACTAAGACACAGTCGGCTGTTTCGATCACAATTAAGTTTTTAACGCCTAAAAGACTCACATTTTTCTTAGATGAGATGGCGATAGAGTTTTTGGTATTAATAGATACGACATTCCCTTTTAAGACATTCCCATCTTTGTCTTTATCCTCAATCTCATACAGCGCATCAAATGAGCCGAGATCAGACCATCCCGCATCAAGAACGACCAGCATTAAATCTATATCTAAATCTATGGCTTTTTCCATCACGGCATAATCAATAGAGTCCGAACGAGATTGTTTAAATAATTCTTTATTTGGTCTCTCAAACCACTGATCCTTAATTTTGCCTTGCCACGATTTTTGAATAGTTTCACTCATTCCAGGATTGCTTAGCTCAATTGCGTCCAGCCAGGTCTTAGATAGCAATAGAAATATGCCCCCGTTCCAAGCATGCTGACCTTTTTTGATCATGTCTTTTGCAGCATCAAGCTCAGGTTTTTCTTTAAAGGTGAGGACATTTTTCACAAACCCATCACCCTCATAACAAATATAACCAAAACCGGTATCGGGTCGAGTCGGCTTAATACCTAAGGTTACTAAAGTTTGATCGCCGACTGCTTTGATCGCTCTATGCATCGCATCGATAAACGATTCTAAGTCTTTCACATAATGGTCCGCCGGAGTCACTACTAACATTGAATCTGGATTGGTATCTTGTATTGCCAGAGCAGCTAGGGTGAGTGCGGGTGCGGTATTTCTTGGTTCAGGCTCTAATAAAATGCGAGTAGGTATCTTTAACTTTAATTCATTCAATTGTTCAAGCACTAAGAAACGATGATTCTCATTAGTGACGATGAGGATTTCTTCGATTTGGATACTATTGTTTTCTAAGGCAACCGCACGGCTGATGCATTGCTGAAATAAGGTGGTATCACCCACCAGCTTTAAAAACTGTTTTGGGTGATGCTGACGAGATAACGGCCAGAGCCTAGTTCCTGAGCCGCCACAAAGAATAACTGGGGTTATTTTAAAAGGGTCATTAACGCCCATTCTCAATCCTTTAAGCCTCATCATGCAATTCCTCAGATAAGTTGTCAATTTCATGCTTTAACTGGTTGTACTCTTGCCTTTTGCGTTTCAAGAAATCAATGGCGAGCTTGGACTTATGTTTAACACCTTCGGTTGTTAACAGGTAGAGGTACACCGACTTGTCTGGGTTCTTCTTGAAGTTCCTGGTCTTGAGCCAACCCTTTAGCGCTAGCGCCTTGAGGCAGTAGTGCATGGAACCTAAACTGATGCCTGCCTGCTTGGCCAACTCACGTTGACTAATGTCCGGGTGTTTATGGATCAGGTCCATTACCCTAAAGTGGGTGTCTGGGTGCTGGGTCTTGCTTTTGGTATTCATTTATTTAAATTCTCCAAGCTGCCGCCCTGCCGGGAGCCTTTACAATATAAGATTTTATTCTATTGTAGTTATTGTTCAATATTGAACAATTGAACAACTATAATGTAAACTAAAGAATGAGAATAAACAAGGGGTAATCGTAACGACGCGCCTTTCGGACAACATAAATCACAGTTATTGTTGATAACATTCACTTTTGATAGCAACACATCATATACCTATATCAAATCTTATACCTTTAGCTAATGGAGGTGGCTCCAACGAACTATTACCCTCTGTTAAAGATTTTGTAAACAAATTCAACAAAGACAAAATGTATTACTGGATAATTGGTGTGGCGGTGCTTTTAGTCACCTACCAAGATTGTCTTGCCTTAAGTACAATAATCATACATTTTTAGTTAATGGTCTAGGTATGCGGATGGGTGATTCCATAATCCTACTTCATAACAAAGAACTTTCTGAATATGTAATATCATCAGAAGTTATAAAAATAGAGACACTCAAGTAACTCTTTCATAATTAATATATAAAAGTCAGCCACCCCTTACCTAGCAAATGCCAAGGTACATGTTAAACTACATGTTAGCTACAGTTTTAGGTGTCTTAGAAAAAAAAGCCTTATTAATCAATGGTTTATATTGGTAAAAGTGGCGGAGCTTTGCAGCAGCAAGTGGTCAAAATTAAACAACTGGCGCAAGAATTTGAGGGGTTCAACAACACCCAGGTTATTTTAAGTAATGCAAATGGACTACAATTTAACAACCAAGATCTTGCTAAATTAAATTCTGATCAGGTGATGAGTTCGTTCAGGATGATTTTTGGTGAGCAGAAGGCGCTTTACCCTAAACTCCTGAAGCATGGGGTCATTGGAATATTTATTGGCTTAGTTTTAGCATTTCTTTGGATGATGGCTGACATCCTGATGCGCCAGATAAAGAAAAAATAATATAGTTATTATAAAAATCTTAATCACGAGTATATTCTCATCCCATACTTGATTGATCATCTCCTCTATAGATTGAATGGGACTGACGCTAAACCGTAAGTACCTAAAAGGATCCTAACCTCTTTTAACGTAATCCTACGTGTGAGAGCCATTGGCTGGATATCGCGTTTTAAAGCTTAGTCCTTAGCATAAACAGTCTTAGCAGGGATGACAAGATTGAGAGTGATGTAGGATAAAGATAATGACAACAGAGAAATTTCAATCAACAGCTGGCTATCATAAACCCAGGGCATTATGAGTGGCGGGGTTAGCAAAAATGCAGCCAAAAAAATAGTGGTCAGATTATTCGAAAGCCTCGGTTTATTCAAAGCCGTATTTAAGACATCAAAGATTTTAAGGTGCAAGTGCTCACGGTCGGGATAAAATGGTGATTTTTTTTGTAAAAGCTTACGAACAAACGAGTAAGCGACCTCGATGATGGGGTAGAAGAAAATAAGACCAGCGTTCCAGGATGAAATGGAATCGTGGATACTAAAAAAAATAATTACCCAAACTCCCGTCAGGAGTGACGTCAAATAAGCACCAGAATCTCCTATGAAGAGTTTGCCCAAGGGGAAGTTGAACATCAAAAATAAAATCATAGGTATGACGTAAACTAAAATATATTGCGCCATAAATTGATCATTGACGATGTATGTCAATTGCAAACAGCTCATCAGGCAACCCAGTATATAAAAACCAAACAGGCCGTTCATGCCGTCAATAAAATTGCAACCATTAGCAAGAGCAACCAGAGAAAGCATAAAGAAACAAAAACTGAACAGTGGGTAATGAAAAAGATTAGAGATCAAGGGAATGTGATTCACAACGGGAAAACTCTCTACCACCAAGATCAGTAATAAAAAGCATGAAATTATCAATGCGATTAAACGTGTTTTGAAACCCACATTATGGAATAAGTCTTCCTTGACAGTCATGATCATCATGGGCAGGACAGACAAAAGTATCAGTTGTAATGGATGGGATAATGATGGATTGGAAGTTAAAAAAGAAAATAGGATTAAAGTTATGTAAATTAATAGCCCCCCTACTCTAGGGATCTCTCCCTCGTGGACACGCTGATCACCTGAATATTTCATAGAATTTATATTCAACAGTGTATTTTTTTTCCATAAAAAATTAGTGAGGAAGAAAAGTACAAAAAATAATATGGCAATCCACAATACATTCTTTTTGGTAAGGAGTTCTAGGACTAAAAAAATATGGTCAGGCATGTCATGGCTCTTTTAAACTTTGTGTGAATAATATAACAAATAATTTTCGAATTCTATTTATAAAAAAATATTTAAATCATGTGTTCTAAACATTAAACTTTCAGAACACATTAAAAAAATGAATGGTCCTAAAAAATAAAGTCCTTTTTAACGTTTATTAATATAAGTCATATCCAATATCTTATTGACCTTTATGGTTAATAGCACTTTTTAAAATTATAGCAAACAGGCTAAGATGGATAAGGCTAACAGCAAAGAATGTTAAAGCAAGGCTATGAAGGTCATGGGAAAAAATATACCACAGCCCCAGCATAAAGAGGTGTAAAAATAAGATGAAAGGAGTCAATTTATGAAGCTTTTCAACCGATATCAATTTTCCTACTAAAGGATAATTAATGAGCTTGATATAGGATTGAATGAGCCATACACCGATTAAGATCTTTAGTACAGAAACTGATGCAATATATTCTGGCTGAAAAAAAATTTTTATCACCGGCGCTGCCAATAAGAAACCAAACATGGCGGCAAAAGCGTATGTAATACCATAAAAAAGCGTTAGTCTTAATGATTGGCTTATACCCAGCCCTATCGTGTTGAGGCGTGATACTTGTGAAACAGAATTAGAGATTGCACTTCCCGCGCGATAGCCCTGTTCTGCTATATTATATATTCCGATAACTATAGGCTCTTGAGTGATGGTAACAGCAAAGCCCCATATGACGTGTACATTGCTATTGGTAAGGCTATTTAGAAAGAAACCAATGCCATGAGCAATGATGTTGATAGAATGAATAAAATTGAAACCTAGCCAGGTGAAGGAGTGATTTGCGATCATCTTGTAGTAAGCAAATAGTGTTATTACGATAAATGAAACAGTGTGGAGATAAAGGTAAGTTGGTGCATGCGAATCTGCTTTAACAAAAATCACAACCAGGAGAATAAAAACCATACGAGAAAATAAGCTTATACCAATCAGGTCTTTCGGGTTCTTGTTGACATGGAAAAACCAAAGTGGGAATACCGCTCCAAAAATCGTTGTTAGTGCAAGCGGTGGGAGGAAAGAGTATGGTATGAAAATCACCCCAAGAGCGATAAGGCAATAAATTAAGGTTAAGTATAAGGCTGAAAGTATGAGTCTTGATGCAATTAAGTTTGTTATTAGCTTATTTTTGGTGTTCTTATCAGCACCATCCTGCCAAATCTCGGTTGCATAATTCATCAAACCCCAGTCAATGAAAACCCAGCCTACTTGAATAATGATGAGTGAAGTTGATACAAGGCCAAATACTTCGGGGCTCAGTTGCATGGCAAGCCAGGGAATTGTGATAATCACAGCCAGTTGGTTAAAAAGCATTATCATCATCCTTGAGCTGACCTGATTTAAGCTTGCCTTAATCATTTTTTATGAGTTTTTTGAATCTATCGAGAGTGACCTGATTAAAATATAATAGAGCAAGATATTCATCAGGTTAAGTGTTAAATGCCGAGTCGCAAAAAATAGAAAGAATAAAATACTAACTATTAAAGCAATGTCCTTAAATTTTTTTAATCTGATAAGCCTGAAACACGCAAAAGATATAATTATCAGCGCCATCATCATAAGCAAAACACCATTCTCAGTTGCAATACGCAAGAAGGCGTTATGAATCACAAAGGCATCATGATTAAGTGACCACCAAGGGAAATGTTCAGGAACGCTATACCCCATAGGATTAACCCAAAAACCGATACCCTGAAAAGGATGCTCAATAATTGAATTCATTGCAAGTTGCCATACTTGACCTCTTCCAGCAATATCTTTAGTCCTGCCGTCCAACATCAAAAAGCTTTCAACAAAGCTTACAATCTGGTTAAAGAATAAAAAACCCATCAGTAAACATGACCCTAAAAAAAGGATAGAAACTTTCCAGTTAATTTTAGGCAATATCCAAGGGAGAATGTATGTAACTATTAATGCGATGTAGCATGAGATTAAGCCCCCCCTACTTTCGAGCAGGTAACATGTCACAATAGCAATTACTACAGCGATGATTTTTATAAAGTTGCTAGGAATCCTCAAGGAGACAAGTAAGAACGTAAAAATTATTTCGACATTGACGTTTGGGTGAATCCCAAAGGGAAAAGGCCTCTTATCTGACATAAAGTCCAGGTAAAGCGTCTTACAAAAAATGAGTAAAACCATTGGAATAATTACCCAGAATATTGAGCGTAGCAAAAGATCCTGATTTAGTGACTGAGTTTTATCACAATAGGCTTTAAAGAAAATAATGATTGCTGTCATGATTGCAACATGGTAAGAAAGTATGGGTAATGAAACCAGATCTGATTCGAGCCGACCGCTCATGCTATTGATAACGGATGGGATTACCCATAGTGCACAAAATAATAACCACATAACCCAAAACTTTAAAGACAATCTCGGTATTCCATTGCGAATTAAAACTATGGCGATTGGGATGAGGTATAACGTGAAAGCAAGGCCTTGCATTAAAGGCTCCTTGCCAATAAAGAAGACTATATATGTTGGGACGGTTAAGGCGAATGCTACGATCCATTCAAGTGGTGCGCTAAAAATTGGGTTATCTTTTTTTAGAATCATCATTTTTTTAATTGCTGTGAAAAAAGGTAGGCGTCTTTACAGATATCATTTATGTTACGCTTTGCCTTCCAGCTCAACTTTTCTTGAATCTTTTTATTATCTGCATAACAACTTTCAACGTCACCCTCCCTGCGGGGCATAATTTTGTATCGCACTTCAATTTTATTAGCTTTCTCAAAAACCTTAATCATCTCCATTACCGAAACGCCTTGCCCAGTTCCGACGTTATAGATCTCAATACCCTGTTTATTGTCTTGTAAGGCTACAAGGTGTGCCTCAACAAGATCCATCACGTGAATATAATCTCGAATTGGTGTTCCATCATTGGTGTTATAGTCATCACCAAAAACTTGTAAGTAGGGATAGGTATCATTCACTACACCTAATAAATAAGGCATTAAATTATTAGGAATGCCTGAGGGAATCTCTCCTATCAAGCCATGCTTGTATGCACCGACAGGATTGAAGTAACGAAGAATTTTTGTGGCACATCGTGTA